>Ga0208297_1000778_pt1 | contig 47483 bp, 44 predicted proteins | sample LMS_cellobiose_e_FD_187367 | JGI IMG/M metagenome (GOLD analysis project Ga0208297, IMG submission 187367) | Rumen-fistulated moose microbial communities from Alaska, USA - LMS_cellobiose_enrichment (SPAdes) (version 2) | ecosystem: Host-associated > Mammals > Digestive system > Stomach > Rumen... | reverse complement strand
TAAAAGACGGCAATCACAATATGCAAAACAAATTGAATTTTGTGTGGCGGATGCGACCGATAGAAAAAGTATATTAGAATTAAAAAGAAATCGAGCCTTTACGAAAGCAGTTTCTAATATGGCAATCACGTTCCTGCCTTTACCTCCCAAATCCCGATTTAGCGACATCCCTACAAACGGGAATTTGTCACTTTCTGTTTCTTATAATCTCTGCCTGCATAGCATCGCACCATTTATCCCATTTTTCTTTATAGTCCTCTTCGGAAACAATACGCATCAGCAGATCCTCTGGTGATAAAACAGACTGTTCCTGGCAGGCGTTTACGCATGCCCGATACATATCCCAATCCAACTCGTCCTTATCCCACACCAACGGAACGTGATCCAGCCCGGCTTTAATTGCGGCTACAGCTCTGGTATGTCCGTCCGTCATAACAAGTTTGCCATCCAGTTGCTTTACAGGGATCGGCTCAAAGTTAGAGAAATCGGATTATTTTGTTAACAGGAGCATCTCACACAGGAAAGACTCTTTTGGCGCAGCGAATGCTCGAAAAGTATAAATATCCATATCTCTCCATTGACCATCTGAAGATGGGGCTGATCCGCAGCGGCAACACAGAGCTTGGGCCAGAAGACGACGATGCTCTCACGGAGTATCTATGGCCCATTGTCCGCGAGATGATCAAGACCGCGATTGAGAACCGGCAAAATCTTATAGTTGAAGGCTGCTATGTTCCATTTCACTGGAGGCAGGACTTTGATGCGCGGTATTTACCGTCAATCCGTTTTATTTGCCTCGCCATGAGCGAAGGATATATCGAGAACCATTTCGGTGAGATCATTGGTCATGAATCGGAAATAGAATCCAGATTGGTTTATGCTGATTGTACGATGGACGTTCTGAAGGCAGACAACAAGAGCATTATCGACGGCTTTCATCGTGCCGGCGAACAAGTCACAGTAGTTGAAGATGATTATGAGAAGACGATGCAACGGCTTTTGGAATGAGAGATCCGCATTTGAGGAGACTGATTTATGAATGGCTGGTTTACCATTGAGGAAATCGACACACAAACATTTGCCATAAGCGAATATCAGCATTACGAAGAAACGCATTGCTATCTGCTTTGCGGGCAGGACAAGTCCGCTTTGATTGACACGGGTCTTGGGGTTTCAAACATACAATGCGTAGTTGATCGTCTGACAAAACTGCCTGTTACTGTGCTGACAACGCATGTGCATTGGGATCACATAGGCGGGCACGGGCTTTTTGACCGCATTGCAGTACATGAGGCCGAAAAAGATTGGATCGACGGAGGTTTTCCTTTGCCGTTGAATGAAGTGAAGGAGCAGTTGACAAAACCGCCCTGTACGTTACCGGAGGAGTTCGATCTTGACTTATACCGGATCTTTCAGGGGAAACCGCAGATTCTATTCCATGATGGTGATTGTTTTGACTTGGGCGGACGAACAATCCGGGTGCTGCACACGCCGGGACATTCTCCCGGGCACTGTTGTTTTTACGAACAGGAGAGAAGGTATTTGTATTCCGGCGATTTGGTGTACAAAGGCTGTCTGGACGCCTTTTATCCGAGCACTGACCCGTTGCTTTTTTATCAGTCAGTAAAGCGCCTGATGGAACTAGAGGTCAGCCGCGTTTTCCCCGGCCATCACAAATTGGCGATACCCGTTTCACTGATTGGTGAGATCAATGAGGATTTTTCGCAGCTTGAGCGGAACGGGCAACTGAAACAGGGAAATGGATTGTATGACTTCGGTGACGTTAAAATCCATATCTGAGAGACAAATTCTCAGTTTATCTTAACAACCGAATAAACACAATGCCCCTGAGTGCTTTGTAACACTCAGGGGAAAAGCTTCTATATGGCTATCTTTCTAATGCCGTCGGCGGCTCTTTTTCTTCAGCGAAGGATCCACCCATCGAGAAACGCCATCTGCTCCGGCGTGTGAAAGTAGTGCTCCCCGCCCGCCATCACCGTAACGCCCGCGCCGATGCGCGCGGCGAAGGCGCGGACCGTCTCCTCGGACTGCAGCGTGTCCCGCTCTCCATACAGAATCGAGGTCGGCGCGCGCCACTCGGGCGGATGCGCGCGGACCCACGAAAGATATTCCCACGAGAGCACCGCGCCGCCGGGCGTGCGGATCGTGCCCTCGGCCCGCAGGCGCGCCTCCGTGACGCCGTTTTCGCACATCATGGACGCGATCAGGCGCTCCATGTCGACGATCGGGGAGATGAAATACGCCCGCTCGACGCGGCGGCCGGAGAGCGCGTGCATGGCGAAATACGCGCCGATGCTGTTGGCGATCAGAATGATTTGGCTGTGGGCGGCGCGGAATGCGTCAAAGAAGGGGCGGAATTCCGCCGCCGCCTCCCACGGCGCCGCGGCCCGGTACGGCAGCCCGACGACGTCACAGGCCGGAAAGAGCGGCGCGTAATGCGCCGCCTCCTGCGGCGAGCCGTTCTGCCCGTGGATGTAGATCACGCCCTGCTTCTTCATCGCGCGCCTCCGTCATTTGATCTCCCGTCCGGCCGCCCGTTCCGGCGCCGCGGCCGGCGCCGCGGCCGGCGCGTCGGCGGCCATCAGATGCTTCAGTATGGCCAGGCCGGAGAGGAGCGTACAGCCCGCGGCAATGGCGTACCGCTTCCGATAGCACTCATACGCGCCGGAGACCAGCGCAAAGAGGCCGAAGGTCACGATGCTGCGGCGCCGGTGCGGTCGGATCCGCCAGGCCACGGAAAAGAAGATGTACAGCGCCGCCAGGATCCAGCCGGCGGGCGAGACGACGAGCAGCGCGATCAGCTCGCCGAAGATCGTGGCGATGCACTTGCCGCCGCGGCGGCTTCCCCAGAGGGGAAAGGCGTGCCCCAGCGCCGGCGCGAGCAGCACGAGCACAAACGCCGGCGAGGAAGAATCCAGATATTTCAGCGTGAGAAAGACCGGCAGAAAGCCCTTGAGCATATCGAGCACAAGACAGAAGAGCCCCAGCGGCCAGCCGCAGAGCTTGAAGACGTTGGCGGCGCCGGGGTTGCCGTCGTCGCTCGCCGCGCAGATATCGATCCGTTTCAGCTTCAGCGGGATCAGGCGGCAGAACAGGATGCCGCCGAGCAGAAAGCCGCCCACGATCACCACGATCCACCAGAGCGTTTTAGCTTCCATGACGCGTCACCGCCTCCAGCACCCGCCGCGCCGCGCCGGCGGGAAGATTGCGGGCCTGATTCTCCCGCATGGTACGCGCCGCGCCGCGGTTTGCGGCGAGATGCGCCGCCATCGCGGCCGCCTCGCGAAAGTTTTTGGCATGCAGGGACATGCCGTGCGCGGCGAAGAAGGCCGCGTTGCGCGTCTCGCAGCCCGGCACCGACAGAATATGTACCAGCGGCGTGCCGGCGACGGCCGCCTCGGTGCTCGTAAGGCCGCCAGGCTTTGTGACGACGACGTCCGCCGCATGCAGATAGAGCGGCACCTCCCCCGTGAAGGGGATCACGCGCAGCCGACCGTCGCCGCCGAAGCGGATGCGCAGCTCCGCCGCCATCCGCTCGTTGCGCCCGGCGAGCACGCAGAGAAAATCGTCCGCCTCCATGCGCGCGAGCAGCGCGCGGCAGAGATCGCCGGCGTGACCGCAGCCGACGCCGCCCGTCATCAGAAGGAACATCCGTCCGCGCCCGGGCAGCGACAGCGCCGCTCTCGCCGTGTCGCGCGGCGTCGGCGTCTCAAAGCGCGGATGCACGGGGATCCCCGCGGCAAAAAGACGCGCAGACGGCACGCCCGCCGCCTCCATCTCCGGCGCCAGATCGGCGTGCGGGATGAAGAAGCCGTCCACGTCGTTCTCGATGAGGAACGGGATCGGCGTGTAGTCGGTGAGCACGCCCCAGGAGGGAACGCTGCGCCCCTTTCTGCGCACGGTGTGCATCGCCTCCATGCCGTAGAGATGCGTGCTGACGACGGCGTCGTAACGATGCACGGCCAGATGCCGGCAGAGCGCGGGCGCATAAAGCGCGTTCGCCGCGCGGATCGGCGACGGCAGATCCGTGGCGGCGTAGGCGCCGCCGAGCGCGTACACCGCGCCGAAGAGCGGCGGCACATGACGGATCATGCGGTTGTAGAGGCCGGCGACGGCGCGCGCCGCCCTTGGCCCGGCAAAGGAGACCGGATCGGCCAGATCGGCGTCGATGCCCATTTCGGCCGCCTGCGCACAAAGGGCGCGGGCCGCGCTGTTGTGTCCCTCTCCGGTGCTGCAGCTCAGCACAAGTATCTTCATATGACCCTCCCCAAAAGCTGTCCTGTCTGTATTGTAGCACACTTTCCGACGCGCGTCAACCACGTGCACGCCATTTCGCGCCGACTCGTCCCAAATCGACGCTCACACGCCCGCCGTCCGCCAGCAGACACGGATCACGTAGTCCCGCCCGCCGTGAGAGAGACGCAGCATCGGCGCGCGCAGGCCGGTGAAGGAAAGGCCGGCAAAGCCCCGCTCACCGAAGCCCTCCCCCGTCCGCTTGGCGGCGCTCTCGCACAGCGTCCACGCCGCGGCGAACGCCGCCGGGAAGGCTGCGTCCGGCGTATCGCGCAGAGGCCGCTTCAGCTCCGGCGGGAAAAACCGCTCGGCGACGCGCCGCAGGCGCGGCGTCTGAGACGATGCGCGAACCGTCTCAACGTCGGCCCCGAGCGCGGGCGCCTCCGGCGAGGCGTCGAGCACCGGATACGGCGCGTCCGCCGCCGGACCGGGCACGCTCATCGCGCAGACGGCGCATCCCACCGTATGCGCGATCGAGAACTGCGCGCCGCCGCCGGCGAAGACCGGCTTGCCGCCGGGCAGCGCCGTCACGGGCGGCGCGTCGCCGAGCAGCGCGCGCGCCATCTCGTCCCGCAGAGACGCGCCCGCCGCATGGAGCGTCTCGCCCGGCGCCGGAAATCGGATTCCGAGGCAAACCATTCCCATTTTCTCCTTTCCGGGCTCCTCCCGGCAAATCGGTTTGAATTCTGCACAAAAAACTCTTTACATTCCGTCTGTTTTCGTGTATAATAAAAACAGGAACCGGAAAACAGAGGAGGTATTCAGAACCATGATCTGTACAATTGCCCGCCAGTACGGCAGCGGCGGTCACGAGGTCGGCCGCCGGCTCGCCGACATGCTCGGCGTCAAATGCTACGACCGCGATCTCATCACGATGGCCGCCCAAAAGAGCGGCATGAGCGAGGAAGCACTCGGCCACGTGGACGAAAAAGCCGCCAGCAGTCTGCTCTATACGCTGGTCATGGGCTCGAACATGTACCACAGCAACGTCGATCAGTTCAACGTGCCGATCAACGACAAGCTCTTCTGCATCCAGTCGGAGATCATCCGCGAAATCGCCGAGCGTGAGGACTGCGTCATCGTCGGCCGCTGCGCCGATTATGTGCTGAACGAGCATCCGCAGTGCGTCCGCGTCTTCGTCTACGCCGATTTTGAGGCGCGGATGCGCACCATCTGCGCGCGCGAATCGATCAGCGAGGGCGAGGCCCGCGACCGCATCATCAAGACCGACAAGCGCCGCTCCAACTACTACAACTACTACACCGGCCACAAATGGGGCCGGCTCGAGAACTACGATCTCTCCATCTCCACGGACAAGATCGGCGTCGAGGCGGCCGCCCGCCTCATCGCGGACTACGCAAGCCTGGCCTTCCCGAAGAAATGAAGAAAACAAAAAAGCGCCCGACGGGCGCTTTTTTAACGGGATCCGGCTCGCGTCGCGCCCGTCATCGGCCAAAGAGCTTATATCGCCACGTACCGAAGTAAAAGCGCGGCAGCTGCATCATGCGGCCGATCCGCCGCGGCTCGCGAAGCAGGCGGTACAGCCATTCGAGCCCCAGGCGGATAAAGATCTTCGGCGCGCGCTGCACGGTGCCGGCGTAAATATCCAGTGATCCGCCCAGTCCCAGAAGCAGCTGTACGCCGGGCAGTGCATCCCGGTTGGCCGCGATCCATCTCTCCTGCGCCGGCGCGCCGAAGCAGACGAAGAGGATCCCCGCACCGCATTCGTTCACCCAGCGCACGACCGCCTCGTTCTCCGGGCCTTCCTTACGGAAATAGCCGTCGTGCGTGCCGCAGACGCGCAGCCCCGGCAGCTCCTCGCAGAGCCGCTCTGCCGCCTGCTCGGCGACGCCCGGCTTGCCGCCGAGCAGACAGACCGGCACGCCGTCCTCGGCGGCGAACGCCAGAACGAGCCGGCCGAGCTCCACCCCGGCCACCTTTCCCTTAAGGGGCGTGCCAAGGATCCGCGCCGCCTTGACGACGCCGATCCCGTCCGGGACGGAGAGCAGCGAGGAATTGAGGATCTCCCGCAGCGCCGCGTCGTCGATGGATGCCTGTACGATCTCGGAATTCGGCGTGAACACCGCGCCGCGGCGCACGCCGCTTCGTACCGCGTCCCGCAGGTACTGCGCCGCCTCGTCGAGCGTGACGTCGGCGAAGCGGACGCCGCGCACGTCGATGGTTGCGGGCGTCATTCCGTCTTGCTGCTCAGATACTCCACGATATCGCCGACGGTCACGAACGAATGAATGTCCTCGTCGCGGATCTCCACGTCGAACTTTTCCTCGCAGAGCAGTACCAGATCCGCCAGCTCCAGCGAGTTGATGCCCAGATCGTTCACCAGCTCGGCGGACGGCGTAATATCCTCTTCCTTAACGGAGAGCTCCTCGACGAGAAGCTCCTTTACTTTCTCAAACATGCCTGACTCAACCTCCATTCCGTCCGGTCGCCGGACGGATCGATAAAAAAATACGGATCGGTTTCCCGACACATATCATTATAGAATGCACGGGTGCTTTTGTCAAGGATTTTTTTCACCCTCTTCGGCGGAATACGAAAAAAAACGCCGATCCACTTGAAAACAGCGGACGGATACGATATAATGTACGTGGACGGCGCCGCCGGATGCGCGCCGCCGATTTCTCCGCACACACAATTCTTTGACGGAAAAAGGAGTTTCGGTTATGAAAATCAGCGTTACGTCCTACAGCTTCGGCAAGTATATCGCCCCGGAGAAGCTCGGCTTCCTCGGCATCATGGATCGCGCGGCCGAGATGGGCTTCGGCGGCATCGAATTCAGCGAGGGTCCCTGGATGAACGAGCCGGACGCCGCCCGCCGCATCCGCGAGCACGCGGCGGAGCTGGGGCTGGAGGTCGTCTCCCTCTGCGTCGGCGCCGACTTTCTGAACGGCAGCGGCGGCGACACGAAGGCCGAGGTGCGCCGCGTCTGCGGCATGGTCGATTTCGCCTGTGAGATGGGCGCGCGCCGCATGCGCCACGACATCTCCGGCGGCTTCCGCGGCCGCAAAATCTGCCGCAGCTACGACGACGCGCTGCCGATCGTGGCGCCCGCCGTCCGCGAGGTCGCCTCGTACGCCGAGCAGAAGGGCGTCGGCACGATGACGGAGAACCACGGCTTCTTCTCGCAGGACGCGCGCCGCGTGGAGAAGCTCATCAACACCGTCGCCCATCCGAACTTCGGCGCGCTGGTCGATCTCGGCAACTTCATGTGCGCCGACGAGGATCCGACCCTCTCCGTCGCCATCATGGCGCCCTACGCCGTCCACGTCCACGCCAAGGACTTCCACTACAAGAGCGGCATGCTGCCGAATCCCGGCCGCGGCTGGTTCCAGACCCGCGCCGGCAACTATCTGCGCGGCGCGATCATCGGCCACGGCGAGGCCAAGGTCGCCCAGTCCGTCGCCCTGCTCAAGAAGGCCGGCTACGACGGCTACGTCACCGTCGAATTTGAGGGCATGGAGGACAACCTGCTCGGCATCGAGCTCGGCCGCGACAACCTCCGCGCCTACATCGGCGAATGAAAACGGCGAAGGAGAAAAAACAGCGGACTCCGGCGGAAAGAAAGCGCCGCATGGCGGCGGCGATCATCGTGGTCTGCCTGCTCGGCGCCGGCAGCTGGCTGCTGCTCCAGCATCCCGAATGGCTGGAGCGGACGCCGAAGAAGCAATCCGCCACCTCCATGTACTCCGACCGGATCCTCAGCTATACGTTTTATCCCTCGGACTACGGCGCCGACCTCTCAAAGGACGCCGAATACCTGGAACTGGACCGCTATCTCCATCTCCAGCGCGGTGCGGAGAATTTCGCCGTCACCGACGGCGACTACGCCGCGTGGGGGGAGGACGTTGAATTCTTCTCGCGCTATTTCGATGCGGCCGTCGCCGGCGACGCCGAGCGGTATAATTCCCTTTTCACCGACGCATACTATCGTACGCACGAGCCCTACGAGCGCTTTGCGCCGCAGCGGATCTACAACATTACGCTGGAGAAGCGGAGCGAGACGGAAAGCACGTGGGTGTACGACGTCACCTACGCGATCCACCGCAACGACGGCTCCTTCCGCAACGACATCGATTCCGACGCCGCAAAGACGCTGATCTTCACGCTGGTGCGCGAGGGCGGCACGGTGCGCATCGAGAATATCGACTACTACCGCGTCGCCCGCTGACGGCGGCGCGGCGCCCGGAGGCATGGACGCATGACGACGCTCCTCGATTTTCTGCCGCTTCTCTGGCTGCTTGCGCTCATCCTCGCGCTGGCGCTTCTGCGCCGCGGAGCGCGCGCGCTGCCCGCGCGCGTTCTGCCCGCCGCCGCGCTCGCGCTGGCCGGCTCCCTCTCGGGCCTGCCGCCGCGGCGGCAATCGCTCCTCTTCCTCGCGCTCTGGCTATTCGCCGCCGTCGTCACGGCGGCCGCACAGGCGCTCAGACGTCGCCGCACCGCACGGCACGGCGGATAAAAAGGCCGTCTCCCGGAAGGGAGACGGCTTTTTTTGCCTCAGCGGTATTCCGGCAGCCAGCCGCCGCGGGTGTGCTCCTCGATCAGATCGTCGCACATAGCGACGATGTCGTCGATCGAGAGCTCCGACGCGCAGTGCGGGTCCATCATCGCGGCCTGGTAGACGGCCTCCTTCTTGCGCGTGACGGCCGCCTCGATCGTGAGCAGCTGGACGTTGATGTTCGTCATGTTCATCGCGGCGAGCGGCAGCGGCAGCGGCGGCTGCGCGCAGGGCTGCACGCCGGCGCGGTTGACGAGGCACGCCACCTCGACGCACGCCTCGGCGGGCAGATTCGGGATCAGCGCGTGGCCGGTGTTCAGCACGTTGCCGCCGATCTTGTAGGGCACGTCCGTGACCATCGCCTCCATGATGCGCGAGGCGTACTCACGGGAGCGGGTGTGCGTCACGTCGCCGTGCACGTATTTCTCGCGGTCGCGCTTCCAGTTGTTGATCTGGTTGACACAGCGGCGCGGATACTCGTCGAGTGGGATGCGGTAGCGGTCGATCAGCTCCGGATATTTGCTCTTGATGAAAAACATGTTGTACTCGGCGTTGTGCTCGCTCGATTCCGTGCAGTAGTAGCCGAAGCGGCGGATGTACTCCAGCCGCACCAGATCCCGGAAGCCGTCGGGCGGATTGTCGAGGATCTCCGCGGCGCGGCGGCGGACCGCCGGATAAAGGTCCGTGCCGTCGGCGTCGCGCACTTCAAGCAGCCAGCCCATGTGGTTGATGCCGGCGATGCGCTCATAGATCGGCTCCGTGAAGGGGATATCGAGTTCCTTCAGCAGATTCCGCGAGCAGACCTGCACGCTGTGGCAGAGGCCGACCGTTTTGATGTCGGTGTAGCGCTGCATGTAGCCGGAAAGCATGGCCATCGGGTTCGTATAGTTGAGAAACCATGCGTTCGGACAGACCTCGTCCATGTCGGCGGCGAAATCGGCGAGCACGGGGATCGTGCGCAGCGCGCGGAAGATGCCGCCGATGCCGGTCGTATCGGCGATCGTCTGGCGCAGGCCGTACTTCTTCGGGATCTCAAAATCGGTGACGGTGCACGGCTCGTAGAGGCCGACCTGAATCGCGTCCACGACGAAATCCGCGCCGCGCAGGGCCTCTTTGCGTGCGGGCACGCCGAGATGCTTTGTCACATGCGCGCGGCCCTCGTTCAGATTGCGGTTCAGCGCGTCGATCATGACGTAGGATTCCTCCAGCCGCTGCGGATCAATGTCGTAGAGCGCGATATCGAAATCCCGCAGCGCGGGCGTCAGGAGCGTGTCGCCCAGCACGTTCTTGGCAAAAACGGTGCTGCCGGCCCCCATGAATGTGATCTTTCCCATTGTGGTATCCTTTCTGTTTTTTCGGATCGGTTCCGTGATTATTATAGCACAGATCGGGGAAAATTGACAGAGACTTTGAAAAAAAGGCCGTGCGGAAAAATCGGCGCGCATTGTTTACAGCCGCGCCCTTGATTTTGTCGAAAAAAGTGGTATTCTATAGGAGTATGAAGCGTTTTGCCTTCCCCGGACGCCGGATGATAAATCCGCCGCCGTCCGCATACAATAGATGCGTCTGAAAAGAAAGGCGGTGCGCGTATGATCCGTTCCCTGCGGCGATTTGTGCCGCTCCTCTTCTGCCTCGTCTGCCTGCTTTCCGCCTGCGCCCGCGAAGAGGGCGAAGCGCGCGGCGGCCTTGCGGGCACGCCCGTTCCGCCGCCCGACACGCGGATGATGTCGCTGCTCGATCCCTCGAGCGAGGTCCGCGGCGTCTACATTGCCACCGCCGCCAACATCGATTTTCCCTCAAGGCCCGATCTGTCCGCGGCGGCGCTGCGCGCGGAGCTGGACGACATCGTCGCCAACACGGCGGCCGCCGGGCTTAACGCGATCTTTTTTCAGGTGCGTCCCGCCTGCGACGCCTTCTACGAGTCCGATCTCTTCCCCGTCTCCCGCTTTCTCACGACGGCGGGCACGCTGGATTTTGATCCGCTCGCCTATCTGGTCGACACGGCGCATCACCGGAACATTCTCGTGCACGCCTGGGTCAATCCGCTGCGCGTGACGACCGGCTCCCCGTCGAAGCCCCAGACCGATCCGTCGGCGCTGCCGGAGGGAAGCCCCGCGCGTGCGCATCCCGACTGGACCGTAGCCTACGCCGACGGACGGCTCTATCTTGATCCCGGCCTCCCGGCGGTGCGCGACTACGTGGCCGCCGGCGCGGCGGAGATCGTCGCGCGCTACAACGTGGACGGCGTGCTCTTCGACGATTATTTCTATCCCTATCCGGTCTCCGACGCGAGCGGAAAAACGGCCGCCTTCGGCGACGACGGCAGCTACGCCCGCTACGGCGGCGGCGAGGGACGCGCCGACTGGCGGCGGGAAAACGTCAACCGCCTGATCGCCGCCTGCCGCACGGCGATCAAGGCCGTGCGCGAGGACGCCGCCTTCGGCGTCGCGCCCTTCGGCATCTGGCAGAACGACGACGGCAAAAACGGCGGCTCCGCGACCCGCGGCCTCTCCTCCTACTCCGCCATCTACTGCGATCCGCTCGCGTGGGCGCAGCGCGGCGACGTCGATTATCTCGCGCCGCAGATCTACTGGCGGTTCTCGACCGCCGTCGCGCCGTACGACGAGCTGGTGCGCTGGTGGAACCGGGCGCTCGACGGCAGCGGCGTCGATCTGCTCGTCTCCCACGCCGCCTCCAGCTACGACGACTGGACGGATCCGGCGGGCGAGATCACCGAGCAGGTACGCTACGCCCGCAGCGAGCTTACATACCGCGGCAGCATCTTCTACGGCTACGACGAGATCCGCCGCAACAGCCACACGCTGCGCGACGAGCTCTGCGAGCTCTTCTCCGACTCCATTCTCTATTCCGATCCGTCGCCGACGGGGATGGGCGTCTCCGTCTCCTCCCCGCCTGCTCTCTCGTATATCGACGGGGAGGCGACGTATCTGATCGGCGCCTCCTCGCCGGACAAGCCGCTTTCGATGAACGGCCGGCCGGTCGGCCGCACGCGCGGCGGCTACTTCTCCCTCTACGTCCCGCTCTCGCCGGGCGAGAACCGCTTCGTCTTCGAGCAGGACGGCGCGTCCTACACGCACATTCTCTACCGCGGCACAGCCCCGGCCGCGGCCGCCGCGGAGGACCGGGGACGCGGCGTCTTCGCCGTGGAGGCCGTCTCTCCCGCCTCGGACATGCTGCTCGAAAGCGGCGGCACCGTCAGCGTCCGCTGCCGCGCGCCGGCCGGCGCGGCGGTCACCGCCGTGCTCGGCGGACAGGCCGTGCGCCTTGCGCAGACGGACAGCCCGCGCGCCTCCGGCGCCGCCTGGACCGCCGCCTCCTATGCCGGAACGATCACGCTGCCGGAGGCGACGGAGACGGAGATCCTCTCCCTCGGCGCACTGCTCGTCACCGCCGTCTCCGGCGAGAACGCCGCCACGGCGGCGGGCGGCTCGGTGCGCGTGCGCGGCGCCGAGGCCGCCGTGCCGATCCGGCTGACGGCCGACGAGGCCGAGCTGAAGCTCGGCTTCTCCACCTATTACTACGACGATTTTTCCGTGCAGGCGATCGGCATGACCGACCGCGCCGTCTGGCAGGGCAGCGGCATGTATCTCCTCCGCGTCGGCGGCTACGTCTACGAATCGGACGCCGAGGAGCTGCCGCCGCAGACGGAGGTCCCCATCGCCGCCCTCACCGCCGTGCGTCTGGAGACGGACGGCGATACGACCCGCGCCGTGCTCGACGTCGATCAGAACGTCCCGCATAACGGGACGGTGCGCGGCGGCGCCTTCGAGCTGACGCTCTACAACGTGGACGCCGAGCACGCGCCGCGCGAGGCGGCGTGGGCGGACAACCCGCTTTTCACCGGCGTCGAGTTCGTTTTGCCGCCGAAGGCCAACTGCGTCCGCTACCGCTTCCTTCTGCGCGACACGACGAATTTCTACGGCTTCGATTTCGCTTACACCGACGGCGGCGCTGCGGCGATCTTCCGCAATCCGCGCGCGCTGCCGGAGGGGACGGACGCGCCGCTCGCCGGCGTGCGCATCGCGCTGGACGCCGGACACGGCGGCACGGATACCGGCGCGCTCGGCGCGCTGAACACGCCCGCCGCCGTGGAAAACGAAAAGGATCTCAACCTGACGGTGACGCTCGCGGCGGCCGAGGCGCTGCGCGCACTCGGCGCCGAGGTGCTCCTCACCCGGGAGACGGACGAGACCGTGCCGATCGGCACGCGCACCGCGCGTCTCTCCGCGTGGCGGCCGGATCTTTCCATCTCGATCCATCACAATTCGCTCGGCTACACCTCGGACGTCACCCGCGTGCGCGGCACGCTGGGGCTCTGGTGGGCGGACGGCGGCGAGATGCTCGCCGACTGCCTCGCCGCCTCCGTCGCCGCCGCGCTCGGCCGCCCGCAGATGGCCACCGCGCAGCAGCGGCTGGCGCTCTGCCGCAATCCGCGCTTTCCCTCCGCGCTGATCGAGGTCGGCTTCATGACGAACGTGGAGGAATACGAATGGATGCTCAACGGCGGCGCGGCGCGCGCGGGCGCCGCCGTCGCGCGCGGCGTGCTCGATTATTTCGCCGCGCAGGCGGCGTATCTCAACACCGGCCGCTGAAAAAATCTCCATCAGGAGGCTCACCATGCACGACACCCCGCTGCTCTGCGCACCCTGCGTTTTCGTTGTCGGGCGCGACTATCAGATCATCTTTCTCACCGAAACGCGCGGCATCGGCTGGATCGAGATCGACGGCGCGCGCTACACCGACGAGGAGGCCGGGCTGCTTTTCTACGGCACGGTGCACAAGATCCCCGTGCCGGGCGCGGCGCTGAACCGCGCGCGCTGCTACACGGCCGTATTCGTCGAATACGCCGACAAGAAGCCCTATTTCCCGCAGGGAGAGGAAAAGGTGCGCCGCGAGTACGCCTTCTATCCGCTCGAGGGCGGGAACTACCGCATCTTTCACTTCGCCGACACGCACGCCCGCACCGCGACGCCGCTCGCGCTTTACGAGCGGACGGGAGACTGCGATCTGATCGTGCTCAACGGCGACATCAACGAGCACAGCCACGAGCGCAAAAACTTTCACACAGCCTTCGTGCTCGCCGCCGGCGCCGCGCGCGGCGAGCGGCCGGTCGTCTACTCCCGCGGCAACCACGATACCCGCGGCTGCGCCGCGCAGGAGCTGGTCAACTGCATCCCGACGTCCTTTGGCGGCGGGCGGCGGGAGACCTTCTATTCCTTCCGGCAGGGGCCGCTGTGGGGTCTGGTGCTCGACTGCGGCGAGGACAAGTACGACGCGAACGCCGAGTACGGCGGCACGGTCCTCTTCGACGCCTTCCGCCGCCGGGAGACGGAATACATCCGCTCGCTCATCGCCCGGCGGGAGGAGGAGTACGCGGCGCCCGGCGTGACGACGCGCCTCGCGATCTGCCACGTGCCCTTCGTCGAGCATTTCGCCTATCCCTTCGACGTCGGCGATGAGATCTATGAGGAATGGACGCAGCTGCTCGGCGAGATCGGCATCGATCTGCTCCTCTGCGGGCATATGCACCGCGCCTACTTTTTGCCGCCGCACGCCGCGGGCAAGCGGGACGCCGCCTTCCCGGTCGCCGTCTGCTCGATTCCCGCCGTCCGGGACGCGGACGGCGGCGAGCACTACGTCGGCGGCCTGATCGAGGTGCGCGGCGGCCGCAGGGTCGTGAAAATCATCCCCGACGGGGAGGAAATGGAGTTCTGAGAAAAGCTATGTATCACATTCTGGTTGTGGACGACGAGGAAATGATCCGTCGTCTGATCACGAAATACGCGACCTACGAGGGACACACGGTCACCGAGGCCGCGGATGGCATGGAGGCTGTGCGCCTCTGCCGCGAGGGCGGCTTTGACCTTCTCATCATCGATATCATGATGCCGGAGCTGGACGGCTTCTCCGCCTGCCGCGAGATCCGCCGCTTCTCAAATATTCCGATCATCATGCTCAGCGCGCGCGGCGAGGAGTACGACAAGATCAACGGCTTCGAGCTCGGCATCGACGACTACGTGGTCAAGCCCTTCTCGCCGAAGGAGCTGATGCTCCGCGTGGACGCGGTGATGAAGCGCGTACGCGGTGCCGCCGCAGTCCCCGACGCTGCGCCGCAGAACGAGGTGATCGAGCTGGGCGGGCTGCGCGCCGATCTGACCGCGCGCATCGTGACGATCGATGGCGCGCGCGTCGAAATGTCGCCGAAGGAGTACGATCTCTTCTTCTATATGCTCAAGAACCGCAACATCGCCCTCTCACGGGAGAAGCTGCTCTCCGAGGTCTGGGGCTACGACTACTACGGCGACGACCGCACGCTGGACACGCACATCAAGCTTCTGCGCCGCAGCCTCGGCCGATACGCCGACTATATCGTCACACTGCGCGGCGTCGGCTACCGCTTTGACACCGGCCGCAGCCTATGAAGGCCGCAACGACGACGGCGGAGCGGCGCTACCCCGCCCTGCGGCAGCAGCTGTTCGCGCTGCTCGCGCTGTTCATTCTTCTGATGCTGGCGCTTTTATGGTTTTTCCAGATCGCGCTGCTCAAGCCGATGTATGAATCGATCCGGCGGCATGAGCTCTCGTATTTCGCCGCCGCGCTGGCCCGCGCCGACAGCGATTCTCTCCAGGAGGAGGCGGACCGCTTCGCGCGGCGCACGAACATCTGCTGCACCGTCTACGAAATCAGCGGGCAGTACGCGATGCAGCGCGCCAGCGCGCACATCCTCAGCGGCTGTGTGATCCACAACGTATCCTCCGAGTCGATGATGAACCGGCTCTACGCCGGCGCCCGGGAGAACGCGCTCTACACGGAGCGCGTCACCGATCCGGCGCTCGAATCGGCCGGCGAAAGCGTGCCGGAGTCGCTGATCGCCGCGCGCCTCGTCGAGACGGACGACGGCCGCACGCTGCTGATCGTGCTGGACGCGGAGATCGAGCCGGTCGGCACGACGATCAGCACGCTGAAAATCCAGCTCGCCGTCATCACGGCGCTGCTGCTGATCGCGGCGGCGGTGCTGGCCGCCGTGCTCTCCGCCCGCATCTCCCGCCCGATCACGCAGATGAGCCGTGAAGCGAAGAAGCTGGCGCTCGGAACCTACGACGTCCATTTCGAGGGCGGGCAGAACCGCGAGATCGCCGAACTGAGCGAGGCCTTGAACCACGCGGCGACCGAGCTCTCTGCGCTCGACTCGATGCAGAAGGAGCTGATCGCCAACATCTCCCACGATCTGCGCACGCCTCTGACGATGATCTCCGGCTACAGCGAGGTCATGCGCGACATCCCCGGCGAGATGACGCCGGAAAACATGCAGATCATCATCGATGAGACGCAGCGGCTGAACACGCTCGTGAACGACATTCTCGACCTCTCCCGTCTGACGGGCGGCGCACAGACGCTCTCCTGCGAGACGATCTCGCTGACGGAAACCGTGCGCTCGACCCTCGACCGCTATGCCAAGCTGCGCACGCACGACGGCTACAAAATCACCTTCGAGAACGACCGCGAGGCCTACATCTACGCCGACAAATCAAAGATCCTGCAGGTGCTCTACAACCTCGTCAACAACGCCATCAACTACACCGGCGAGGACAAGTCCGTCGCCATCCGCCAGATCACAAAGGACGGCGTCTGCCGCATCGAGGTCACCGATACCGGCGAGGGGATCCCCGCCGATCAGCTCCCGCTGATCTGGGACCGCTATTACCGCGTCAAGAATTATCATAAACGCGGCGTCGCCGGCAGCGGCCTCGGCCTCTCGATCGTCAAAAATATCCTTCTGCTCCACGGCGCGCAGTTCGGCGTCACAAGCGAGCCGGGCCGCGGCAGTACCTTCTGGTTCTCCCTCCCCGAGGTCCCGAAGCCGGAGACGGGGGTGACGGAGGGAACGGGAGATACGACGGGAGGGTCCTTTTGAAAAAGGACCCTCCCGAACCCTCCCCGAAAACCTTTGGGGCAAAACACGGGACAAGGCAAGTGCAAATCGCCTGTCCTGTGTTTTTTGTTTTGCCTGCGGCCGCTGGCCGATGGGAAGCATATTTGATCCGCGGGGGGTGGCCCGCCCCGAGTAGTCGCCGACAAAACAAAAAAACACAGGCAGGCAGCTTCCGCTGTACCTTGTCCTGTGCCCTGTTTGAAGGTTTTCGCGGGGGTCTGGGGACGCCTTTTTTCAAAAGGCGCCCCCAACGCATCCCCCACGCCCCTCATCCCACCGTGCGGCAGGCGACGGCGAAGATTCCCTCATGGCGGAGGCGGGCGGCGCAGAGCTCGGCGCGCGCGTCCGACTGAAAGATACCGAAGACGGAGGGGCCGCTGCCGCTCATCTGCGCGCAGAGCGCGCCGGCACGGAGCATGATCTCCTTCAGGCGTTTCGCCTTGGGGCGGATCGGCAGCACGACCTCCTCGAAGATATTGTAGGCGCAGTCGGCGAGGCGGCGCACGTCACCGCAGGCGAGCGCCTGATAGATCGCCTCGGGATCGGGGCTCGCGTGGCCGGAGAAATCGCCGAAGCGCGCGTCGAGCAGCGAAAAGGCCTCCGGAGTGGACATGCCCTCGCCGTCCTTGGCGATCAGCACGGTGTAATCCGGGCGGCCGCCGACCGGCTCCAGGATCTCGCCCACGCCGAGACAGCGGCAGGTGCCGCCCACGATGCAGAACGGCACGTCGGCTCCGAGCCGAGCGCCGAGCGCGCCGAGCCGCGCGGCGTCAAGCGGCTTCTCGAAGGCGCGGTTGAGCAGACGCAGCACCGCCGCGGCGTCGGCGGAACCACCGCCGAGCCCGGCGGACAGCGGGATCCGCTTCTCCACCGTAAGGCGGAGATCATAATTTTCCACGCCCGCCGCCTCAAGAAAGAGCACGGCCGCGCGATAGGCCAGATTCCGCTCGTCGCACGGCAGCGACGCGTCGGTGCACGAGAAGCGGAGACGACGCTCCGACGAGGGGCGCAGCTCCGCCGTGACGGTGTCGCAGAGGCCCACCGATTGCATACAGCTGTGCAGTTCGTGATAGCCGTCCTCCCGACGGCTGCATACGTCCAAAAACAGATTGATCTTCGCGTTGGCGGTTTCAGTGAGCATATAGCGTATTCCTTATCCGATCGATTTGATATAATCAATGCACCAGAGATAAAAAGGGATTTTTGCGGATCCGTACCGCGCGGTGCGGACAGAGCTCCTGACAGCAGAAGCAGCAGATGCAGCCGTCGTAATCGATGCGCGCGCGGCGCTTCGCGCCCTCGCCGACGACGGCGATCCGATGGCGCGGACAGGAGGCGGCGCAGACGCCGCAGCCGACGCACGCCTTCGCGTCGATCTGCGGGCGCGGCCGCAGAAAGCGGGCGAAGCGGCCGCCCATGAAATCGGGCAGCGCGCGCAGAAAGCGCACTCCGGCCGTCTCGCGGGAGGAATCCGGCTCGGCAAAATCCGCGACGGCCAGCGCGGCGAGCGGCTCGCCGAGGATCGGCACTTCGTCGGCGCGCGGCGGGCAGAGGCCGCGCCCGGCAGCGATCTCCGTCGTCGGCACCGTGCCCCCGAAACCGATCAGCGCCTCGGCCGCGCGGTCGAGGCAGAAGGGCGAGGCGCTCATCAGAAGCGCGCCGACCGGGCGCGGCACGCCGCCGGTCGGGCCGTTGCCCTCCATGGCGGTGATTGCGTCGCAGATCGCGAGCACCTCGTGCGCGCCGCAGAGCATCGCGCACAGATCGACCAGCATCTCCGAAAAGACCGGCATCGTCGGGTAGGCGGAGTGCATCTCGAACTTCTCAACGCCCGGCACGACGCCGAACAGATTCTTGACCGCGCCGCTGAGCCGCGTCAGCGAATGCGATTTCAGCCGGCACAGATCGACGATCACGTCCGCCTCGGCGATCGGGGCGATCACGGAGAAGGCGCGGCAGGCGACGCCCTCATGATAGGCGCATGAGACGGCATCCGTCGCGTAGTTGAGCGTCACGCCGGCCGCCCCGGCGGTCTCGAGGATGCCGCAGGCGCGGTAATTGCGGCGCAGCATCGTCTCGGAATAGATCCCGGACGGGCTCTCCGCCACGAGGATCTCCCCCGCGCCGTGCGCGCGCAGAAAGGCGGCGACGGCGGAAAGCAGCGTCGGGTCGCTCGTCGCCGCCTGCTCCGGCCGCATGGCGGCGACCAGATTCGGCTTGATGACGACGCGGCGATCCCGGAAATGCGCCGGGCCGAGACCCAGATCCGCGCCCATCTGCTCCAGGCAGGCGAGCAGCCGCTCGTATTCATATGTATCCGCGCGCCGCAGCGCGACCGGAGCCCACGCGCTCTCCGTACCCATCCGCACACCGCCGTCCTTTTTCTTCTTTAATATTTTATCATATTCCATCGTGCAATGCAAGATGCCGCGCGGTGCGCGCAGGGAAATTTTGCGTCATTTTTTGCATTTTTGCCGTCTCTTTGCCGTCCATCCGCGCAGACGATTGCAAAGCACGCGCATTTGTGATATAATATTCAGTACATACAGGAATAACACACCGCAGCCAAAGGAAGCCCCCATGAAAGTGATCGATATTCTGCGCAAATCCGCCCTCTCCCTGTCCTTTGAGATCTTCCCGCCGAAGACGAACTCCGCCTGCGAAAGCGTGCACCGCGCCGCCGAGGAGATCGCGCATCTCGCGCCCTCCTTCATCAGCGTGACCTACGGCGCGGGTGGCGGCACCAGCCAGTATACGCTGGATCTTGCCGAGGGCATCATGCGCGAATACGGCGTTCCGACGCTGGCGCATCTGACCTGCGTCTCCTCAACGCGGGAGACCGTGCGGGAAAAGATCGCCGCCATGCGCGCGTCCGGCATCGAAAACGTGATGGCGCTGCGCGGCGACATCCCCGCCGACCGCCTCGGCGAGGACCGCAGCGGCTGGGCGTACCGGCACGCCGTCGAGCTGGTGCGGGAATTGAAGGAGAGCGGCGCGGACTTCTGCATCGGCGGCGCCTGCTACCCGGAGGTCCACCCGGAAAGCGCAAGCCAGAAGGAGGACATCCGCTATCTGAAGGAGAAGGTGGACGCGGGCTGCGAGTTTCTGACGACGCAGATGTTCTTCGACAACGCCCTGCTCTACAATTTTCTCTATAAGATCCGCGAGGCGGGCATCACGGTGCCCGTCCTGCCCGGCATCATGCCGATCACCAGCGGCACGCAGGTCGCACGCGCGATCAGCCTCTCCGGCTCCTTTATGCCGCAGCGGTTCAAAAGCCTCGTGGATCGCTTCGGCGCCGATCCGGCGGCCATGAAACAGGCCGGCATCGCCTACGCCACCGATCAGATCATCGATCTGTTCGCCAACAACATCACGCACGTGCATGTTTATTCAATGAACAAGCCGGACGTGGCGGCAGCCATCTGCCGCAACCTCTCCGACATGCTCGGCAAATGACGCCCGACGTGCTGCATCTGTGCGCGCCCGCCTTACCGCCGATCTCCCGGGAGACGATCCGACTCTACATGGGACAGCGGACGCCGGACGGCGAGACAGATGCGCTGATGGAGGAATGCCTTGCCATGATGCGGCCGACGCTCGCCGGCCGCGTCCTGTGGGCGCGCTTTTCGCTCCGGGAGACAGCGGATGGGCTGGATCTCGGCTTCACTACGACGCGCTCGGCCGATCTGCGCCGTCATCTCGCCGGCTGCCGCGAGGCGGTGCTTTTCGCCGCCACCCTCGGCATGGGGCCGGATCGGCTGATCCTGCGCGAGGGGCGGCTTTCGCCCGCCCGCGCGCTCTGCTGCCAGGCCATCGGCGCGGAGCGCATCGAGGCGCTCTGTGAGAGCTTCTGCGGGGCGCTCTCGCAGAAGCTCGGCCCGACGCGTCCGCGCTACAGTCCGGGCTACGGCGACTGGCCGCTCGCAGTACAGACGGACGTCTTCCGCGCGCTCGACTGCCCGCGCCGGCTCGGCCTGACGCTGACGGAGAGCCTTCTCATGTCCCCGACCAAATCGGTCACGGCCATCGTGGGACTGGAAAATCAGGAGAACGACACATGAATTTCCGCACCTTTCTCAAAGAACGCCTCCTGCGGCTGGACGGCGCCATGGGCACGATGCTGCAGGCGGCGGGCCTGCGGCCCGGCGAGGCGCCGGAGCGCTGGAACCGCATCCATCCGGATGTGGTCCGCGCCATCCACCGCGACTACTTTGCCGCCGGATGCGATCTCATCGCGACGAACACCTTCGGCGCGAATCCGCTTCGTTTTGACGCGCGCGAGCTGGAGGACGTGATCGCCGCGGCCTTCGAGCTCGCGCACGCCGCGCGCGCGGACGCCGGCGGCGGCGATCGCTACGTCGCCCTGGACGTCGGCCCGACGGGGCGGCTGCTCCGTCCCTATGGGGATCTCGGCTTTGAGGAGGCCGTCGCCGCCTTTGCCGCGGTCGTGCGGCTCGGCGCGCGCTGCGGCGCTGACGCGATCCTCATCGAGACGATGAACGACTGCTACGAGACGAAGGCGGCGCTGCTCGCCGCCCGGGAAAACTGCGATTTGCCGATCCTTGTGACAAACGCCTACGGCGAGGACGGCCGGCTGACGACCGGCGCCTCGCCGGAGGCGATGGCGGCGCTGCTCGAGGGCATGCGCGCGGACGCGATCGGCGTCAACTGCTCGCTCGGGCCGCGCGCGCTGCGCCCGGTCGTCGAGCGTCTGCTCGAGGTCGCCTCCGTGCCGGTGATCTGCTGCCCGAACGCCGGTCTGCCGCGTCTCGAGGACGGCCGCACCGTCTACGACGTGCCGCCTGATGAATTTGCCGCCGAGATGGCGGAGATGGTACGTCTCGGCGTGCGCGGCATCGGCGGCTGCTGCGGTACGACGACGGAATACATCCGCCGCCTGAACGAAGCGACCGCCGGCCTCTCACCCCGCCCGCTGACGGAGAAGCGTCTCTCCGTCGCCTCCTCCGGCACGCAGGCCGTCACGCTGGGCAAAACGCCGATCCTGATCGGCGAGCGAATCAATCCGAGTGGCAAGAAGCGCTTCAAGGAGGCGCTGCGCGCCGGCGACATGGATTATATCCTGCAGGAGGGCATCCGCCAGGAGGCGTGCGGCGTGCACGCGCTGGACGTGAACGTCGGCCTGCCGGAGATCGATGAGACGGATCTGCTGCCGCGCGCGGTCTGCGAGCTGCAGGCAGTCGTCCGTCTCCCGCTGCAGATTGACACCGCCTCGGGCGCGGCGATGGAGCGCGCGATGCGCCTCTACAACGGCAAGCCGATCGTCAATTCCGTGAACGGCAAGGAGGAGGTGCTGCGCGCCGTCCTCCCGCTCGTCGAAAAATACGGCGGGCTCGTCGTCGCGCTGACGCTCGACGAAGACGGCATCCCGCCGACGGCCGAGGGCCGTCTGGCGATCGCCCGCCGCATCGTGCGCGCGGCGGCCGGGTACGGCATCGGGCCGGAAAACCTGCTTTTTGATCCGCTGACGATGACGATCAGCACGGACGGGAACGCCGCGGCGGTCACGCTTCAGACGGTGCGCCTGATCCGGGAGCAGCTCGGCTGCCCTGTTTCGCTCGGCGTCTCCAACGTATCCTTCGGCCTGCCGGCGCGCGACGCCGTCAACGCCGCCTTTTTCACCGCCGCGCTCGCCGGCGGCCTCTCCGCCGCGATCATGAACCCCTACTCTGCGGAGATGATGCGCGCCTACTATGCGTGGTGCGCGCTCGCCGGGCTGGACACGAACTGCGCGCACTACATCGAATACGCCTCGCGCGCGCCCGTTCCGACGGCCGCCGCGCCGGCGCCGGCACCGGCTGCGACGGCGGCGGCGCCTGAGGCGCCGCCTGCCTCCGCGCTGCAGGAGGCGATCCGCCGCGGGCGGCGCGAGCAGGCCGCCGCGCTGACGGACGCGCTGCTTTCGTCCGCGGCGCCGCTGTCCATCATCGAGGAGGAGATCATCCCGGCGCTCGACGCGGTGGGGCGCGGGTTTGAGGCGAAGACCGTCTATCTGCCGCAGCTGCTGATGAGCGCGGAGGCCGCGCAGGCGGCCTTCGGCCGCATCCGCGAGGTCCTCTCCGATCACGCGGAGGGAACGAAAATGCGCGTCGTTCTGGCGACGGTCCACGGCGACATTCACGACATCGGCAAGAACATCGTGCGGCTGCTGCTCGAGAATTACGGCTTCGCCGTGACCGATCTCGGCCGCGACGTGCCGCCGGAGCGGGTGCTCGCGGCGGCGCGCGATACCGGCGCGCCGCTCGTCGGGCTGAGCGCGCTGATGACGACCACCGTCCCCGCGATGGAGGAGACGATCCGTCTCCTGCACCGCGAGGCGCCCGGCGTCCGCGTCGTCGTCGGCGGCGCGGTGCTGACGCAGGAATACGCCGACTTGATCGGCGCCGATCACTATGCCCGCGACGCGATGGAGACCGTCCGCTATGCGGAACGCCTCGCCGCCGAGCGCGCTGCACACTGAAGGAGGATCCCCCATGCTGCCCGTTTCCGCCCCCGCCCCCGATTTCACGCTGTCCGACCAGGACGGCCGTCCGGTCTCCCTCTCCGACTTCCGGGGACAGACCGTCGTGCTCTATTTCTATCCCAAGGATTCGACCCCCGGCTGCACGCGCCAGGCCTGTGCCTTCGCCGCCCTGTGGGGGCAGTACCGCGCGCTCGGCGCCGTCGTGCTCGGCGTCAGCCGGGACTCGGACGCCTCGCACGGGAAATTCGCCGCCAAGAACGCCCTGCCCTTCCCGCTTCTGAGCGATCCGGAGCGAACGGCCATCGAGGCCTACGGCGTCTGGCAGGAGAAGAAGCAGTACGGCAAAGTGTCGATGGGCGTCGTGCGCACGACCTACGTCGTCGGCCCGGACGGCACGATCCTCTGGGCAAAGGAGAAGGTCAAGCCCGACGAGAACGCCGCGGAGATCCTCGAATTTCTGCGCGCGCAGAAGAACGCCTGAGAGGGCGAAAAAAGGCAGCATGAGACGCGCTCATGCTGCCTTTTTCTTTTTTATTCTTTATCTCTCCTGCGTCCCGTCTCCGCCGCGTGTCTGCGGGATCGCCTCGATCACGCCGGCGAGCTCTTCCCAGATCGCCGCGCGATCCGTTTCGTTGAGGATCTCATGCCGCATGCCGGGGCAGAGCTTCGCCGACACGTCGGCGTAGCCCATATCGGAGAGGAAGCGCGCCGCGGCGTTGAACTGCTTTTTGCCGATCATGACCGGGTCGTCCTCGCCGGAATAGAAGCGGATCGGCATCGTCCGATGGCGCACATTCCACTCCTTCGGCTGATAGACGCGCTTCAGAAGCGAAAACAGCACCGCATATCCGTTCAGCGTGAAGGTGAAGCCGCAGGCCGCGTCGGCCTCGTACGCGCGGCGGTTCGCCTCGTCGGCGGAGAGCCACGCGAGCGGGTCCGTCTCGCCCGGGAACGCCTTGGCGAACGGCCCGAGCGTCATGGAGTCGATCATCTTCGAATGGCCGCGCTCGCCGCGGAAGAGCGCGAGCAGGCGCGCGAGCGCCAGCCCGGCGCCGGCTGCCGGATTGGCCGAGACCTCGCCGGTGAGGAGCAGTCCGTCCAGCTTTTCATCGTGCGCGGCCGCGTAGGCGCGCGCCACGAGCGTACCCATGCTGTGGCCGAGCAGCACAAACGGCTGCGCCGGATACCGCCGGCGCAGCACGTCACCGACCTGATCCGTATCGGCGAGAACGCCCTCGACGGCGTCCTCGCCGAAGTAGCCGTAGTTCTCCGCACCCGCCGTCTCGCCGTGACCGCGCATGTCGTGGATGATGCAGGCGCCGCCGCGCTCGGCGAGCCAGGTCAGAAACGGCACGTAGCGCAGCCGGTGCTCCGCCATGCCGTGCGTGATCTGCACGCAGAAGCGCGGCGCGTCCGCCGTGATCTCCGTCACGGCGATCGGCGCGCCGTCCCGCGCGCTCGTCAGACGATAGTCGCTTCGTTCCATTCGATCCCTCCCGGCGGCGCGCGTTATCCCTCTCGCTCGTCCGCCAATGTGGTGAATTTGGTATACTGGCCGAACCAGCCCATCTTTACGTTGCCGGTGGAGCCGTGGCGGTTCTTGGCGACGATGACCTCCGCCGTGTTCTGCGGCTCCTTCTCCTCGGTTTTATAATACTCGTCGCGGTAGAGGAAGAGCACGATGTCCGCGTCCTGCTCGATCGCGCCGGAATCGCGCAGGTCGGACAGCATCGGCCGCTTGTCCGTGCGGGATTCGGGGCCGCGGGAAAGCTGCGCGCAGCAGATCACCGGCACCTCGAGCTCCTTGGCGAGCAGCTTGAGGCCGCGGGAGATCTCCGCCACCTCCTGCACGCGGTTGTCGATCCGCCGGTCGCTCTGCATCAGCTGCAGATAGTCGATGACGACCATGCCGAGGTTGCGCACGCGGCGCAGCTTGGCCTTCATGCCGGTGACGGTGATGCCGGTCGTGTCGTCGATCAGCAGCTGGCATTCGGAAAGATGCGAGGCGGCGTGCGCCAGCTTGTTCCAGTCCTCGTCCGTCAGTTCCCCGGCACGCAGGCGGTAGGAGTCGATCAGCGCCTCGCTGGAGAGCACGCGCGTGACCAGCTGCTCCGCCGACATCTCGAGCGAGAAGATGCAGACCGCCTTTTTCGTATTCTCCGCGGCGTAGGTGGCGAGGTTCATGGCGAAGCTCGTCTTGCCCATGCCGGGGCGGGCACCGACCAGCACCAGATCCGTCTTTCCCAGCCCGACCAGCACCCTATCAAGGCCGGAGAAGCCGGTCGGCATGCCGAGCGCCTCCGCTTTGTTCTCCGAGATCAGGTGGAGCCGGTCGTAGACCTGCACCAGCGCGTCGCGGATGTGGATGAAGTTCTTGTTCTCGTGCCCCTCGGCGACGGCGAAGATCTTCTGCTCCGCCATCTCAACGAGGTGCGGCACGTCGTCCTGCTCGCTGTAGGCGGCCTCGGCGATCTCCTCCGAGGCGCCGATCAGCGCGCGCAGGATGCTCTTGTCGCGCACGATCTGGGCGTAGTCCATCACGTTGGCGGCGCTCGGCACCACCTCGGAAATCAGCCGGATGTAATCCTTGCCGCCGGCCTCGTCATAGACGCCGTTTTTCACCAACTCGTCGAGCAGCGTGACGATATCGATGTCGCGGCTGCGCAGATACATGCCCTGCATCGTGCGGAACAGCTCCTGATGCTCCTCGAGCTGAAAATCCTCCGCCGTCAGGATGCCCGCCAGCTTGTCCATCGAGGACGGCTGGATCAGGATCGCGCCGAGGACGGACTGCTCCGCCTCGAGCGAAAACGGCATCCGCCGGCTCAACTCTCCGTTCATGCCGTCAAGCCTGTTCGACGATCAACTGGAATTTGCCGCTGATCTCCGGATAGAGGCGGATCTCCACGGAGTAGGCGCCGAAGGCCTTGATGTTCCCGTCGAGAAGCAGCTTGCGCCGGTCGACGACGATGCCGTGCTGCGCCTCGAGCGCCTCGGCGATGTCCTTCGGCGTGACGGAGCCGTAGAGGCGGCCGTCCGCGCCGGCGTCCGCCTTGACGCGCACGGTAATGCCGGCGAGCTTCTGCGCGGTTTCGCGCGCGTTCGCCTGCTCCTCCTCGATCTTGTGGCGGCGCGCCTCTTCCTTGGTCTTGATCTCATTGAGCGCCTTGGCGTCCGCCTCGGTGGCGAGGCCGCGCGGGAAGAGATAGTTGCGGGCGTAGCCGTCGGAAACGTTGATCAGCTCTCCCTTTTTGCCCTGGCTTTTCACATCGGCAAGCAATACGACTTTCATATTCTCAAATCCTTTCTGATTCTGTTGTTTTGTGATGTTCAGTTGCCGCCCGGCGCGTCCTTCGCCGTCTCGTCCGTGCCGTCGAAATACGAATCGATGGCGGCCTTGAGCTGCCGCAGCGCACCCTGCACCGTCGTGCCGGCGACCTGGGCGCCGGCCGCGTCGAAGTGGCCGCCGCCGCGCAGCTTTTCAAGGATCATCTGCACGTTGATCGTGTCGGAGGAGCGGGCGGAGATGTGCACGACGTCGCCGATGCGCACCAGCGCAAACGACGCCTGCACGCCGGAGACGGTGAGCAGCTTATCCGCCGCCTTGGCGGCCATGACGCGGTCGCCGGCGTCCCCGTCGCCCTCGCCGAGGGCGATGGCGGTGACGCCGCGGTAGATCACGACGTTGGAGCGGAATTTCGCCTCGCGGATGAAATCGTCGAGGTCAGTCTTGAAGAGGTTCTGCGTCTCGCTCGGCGAAGCGCCGCGGTCGCGCAGGTACATAGCCGCGCTGAAGGTGCGCGTGCCGGTGTTCTTCGTGAACTGCTTGGTATCGACGAGGATGCCGGCCAGCATCAGGTTCGCCTCGTCGGGCAGGAGCAGCCCGTCGGGCAGCACCTGCTCGAGCATCTCGCTGACCAGCTCGCAGCAGGCGGAGGCGGAGGGCTCGATATAGGTGATGAGCGGCGCGCGGGAGAATTCCGCCGTCTTGCGGTGGTGGTCGATCACGACGACGTGATCGACGTTCTCCGCCAGCTCCGGATTCTCAAAGATCGCGGGATTGTTGACGTCCACGATCACGAGCAGCGAATTGGCGTCCACCAGCTCGAGCGACTCGCGCGTATCGACGAGCACGTCGGCGTAATCCGGCACGCGCGAAAGCATCTTCCGGCAGCCGGCCAGGTTCGGGTCCTGCATATCGGTGACGATATTGACCTTCGCCCCGCAGAACATGGCCAGCCGCGCGATGCCGACCGCGGCGCCGAAGGCGTCGAAGTCCGCGTAGCGGTGCCCCATGACGATCACGTTGGAGGCGCGGGAGATGTGCATGATAAGCTCGCCGGCGATCACGCGGGCGCGCACCTTCGTGCGCTTCTGCACGGTCTTGGTGCGGCCGCCGTAGAACTCGATGCCGCTCTCCGTCTTGACGACGACCTGATCGCCGCCGCGCTGCAGCGCCATATCGAGCGCCGCGGCCGCCGCGCGCTCCTTTTCGCTGAATTCGCCGCGGATCCCGGCGACGCCGATGGAGACGGTGACGGGGAGCTTCCCGTCGCCGACGCGGATGTCGCGGATGCGGTCGAGGATGTCAAAGCGGCGCACGACGAAATCGTCGAGATGCCGCGCCTCGAAGACGAACAGATAGCGGTCGCGCTCGTATTCCTTGAGGATGCCGTCGGACTGCGTGGCCCAGTCGCGCAGCACCGTCTCGATCTGCGCGGCTACGGAACGGAATTTCTCCTGCTCGTACTGGAGCATATCGTCGAGGTTGTCGAGCAGAATGTAGGCGACGACGGCCTCGCTCTGCGCAAGCTGCGTGTAGAGCCGCTCCGTCTCCGTCACGTCGGTCAGCGTGAGCAGGCAGAAGGGCTTGTCCTTGGCGTCAAAGCGATACGGGCGGCAGCGGAAGGAGCTCTCGCCGACGCGCACGGCCGCGCCCTCGCCGTCGTTCTCGCCGAGGATCGAGGCGACGTCGCGGCTGAGAAATTCAACGGCGCGGTGGCCATAGAGCTGCGTGCGCAGCGGACTGATCTCCGAAAGCGCCCGGTTATACCAGATCACGCGCTCCTCCGCCAGGTCGCAGATGAAGGCGGGCGCGCTCTGCCGCATCACGGCCTCGAGCATCACGTCGCCGAGCACCGGCGTGAGCAGCTGGCTGTCCGCGCCGTGCGGCCCGCGCCGATCGATGCGCCGCCGGACGAAGACGATGCAGACGGCGAGCAGCGCCAGCGCCGCGGCGCCGAGCGCCCACAGCGGGATCTGCGTCCACGTTCCCAGAACGACCAGCAGCACGATCAGCACCGCGGCCGCGGCGCCGATCCAGACGCCGTAGCCGAAACGGGCGGCGGCAAGCGATGATTTCTTGTTTTTCGGCATAAATTACCCTCCATCCTTTCCGGCGGGGTCTCAGTATTTCATGGGAGATCGCTGCGCGTCCGGGCGCGGCGGAAGACGATCACCGTGCCCGCGAAGGCGGCGGCGGTGAAGAACCAGTACATGCTCGCGCTCGCGATCATCACCGCAAGGCAGACGACGGCAAGCCGCGTAAAGGCGCCGAAGCGCTCCGAGCGGCGCAGGCGCGCAAGACCGACGCCCAGCGCGTCGAGCGCCAGCGGCCACATCAGAATCAGGGATAGATTGTAGAGCGCGTAGTAGACGGTCTCCGCCTGCCGCGACATCGAAAAGAGAAACGCCAGAAGCCGCGAGGCGAAAAAGCAGACGGCGGCGGCGCGCCCGGCCTCGAGCGGCCACGGGCCGCCGAAAAAGGCGGGCGCGGCGCCCAGCAGCGAGAGGAACGCATAAAGCAGCGCGCACTGCGCCGCGCCGAGCAGAAAGAGTCCGCCGAGCGAAAGCGACGGCATCAGCGACAGCAGATACTTCCACAGCGCCGCCGCGCTCTCCTCGGAGAGGAGCTGCACGGCGCCGTCCTGCGTGGCGACGGTGACGGCGCAGAGATTCTCAATAAAGGCAAGCCGCAGCCGCTCGATCGCCTGGGCAAAGGACGCGCCCGACACGGCCAGCAGGATCGACGCGGCGACCGCCGCGACCGCGCCGCCCGCACAGGCAGCGGCGACCGCCGTGCGCATCCGGTTCTCCGAGAAAAAGACGGCGGCGGCGGCAGCTCCTCCCATCGGCACGCCGAGCAGCGCAGCGGCAGCCAGGGCCGCATGCGGCGCGGCCAGCGCCGCGCACACCGCGGCGCCCGCCGGTGCGAAAAGCGCAAGCGGCGTACGGGAAAGCAGGCAGAGAGCCGCCGTGATCACGCCACCGACGATCCAGCCGGGCAGCACAAACCAGACGACACGGGCCGACAGCGCGCACAATCCCCACAAAAGCGCCGTGAGGATCAGCGCGCCGGACAGCGGCAGCTGCGGCAGCGAAGCGCGGCGCTGCCAGAGAGAGTTCGCGCTCTGTCGGGCCTCCATATGCCGCACCTCCCGCGCCCCGCGCCCCGTTCGCCTGGCGGCGGGGGCAGCGGGCAGAATACTCCAGATACATTGTATCATAATTCGGCGGCAATTGCAAGAGATTTTCCGCTGCCCCGCGCGCGGGCAGGCGGCAGTCCGGCAGGAATTTTGTCAAAAAACAAAAAAATCGCGCCGCGCTGTTGGCAGCGGCGCGATTTTGGTATATAATATGTATATATCCTTTTATTCTGCGAGGTATCCGATGGCCCTTCCCGATTTTCAAGGCAAGACCGCCGCGCTGATCGGCGCGGGCGTTTCCAATACGCCGCTGGCCGGCTATCTGGTGCGCGCCGGCGCGCGCGTCACCGTGCGCGACCGCAAGGCCGAGGAACAGCTCGGCGAGGCGGCGGCGCTCTTCCGCTCGCTCGGTGTGCAGATGATCTGCGGCGAGCACTATCTGGAGAATCTGACGGAGGACTATCTCTTCCGCTCGCCCGGCTTCCGGCCGGATCTGCCCGCCTTCACCGAGGCGGTCGCGCGCGGCGCGGCGCTGACCTCGGAGATGGAGCTCTTTCTTGAGAACCGTCCCTGCCCGGTGATCGGCATCACCGGCAGCGACGGCAAGACGACGACCACCACGCTGATCTCCGAGATCCTCACGCGCGCCTTTGCCGCGCGCGGCGCCTCGGTTTTCCTCGGCGGCAACATCGGGAAGCCGATGCTTTACCGGATCGACGAAATGACGGCGCAGGACGTCGCCGTCGTCGAGCTGTCGAGCTTTCAGCTGATGACGGTCGGCGCCGCGCCCGACGTCTCTGTCGTCACAAACGTAACGCCCAACCATCTGAACTGGCACACCGGCATGGAGGAATACATCGCCGCCAAAGCGAAGATCCTCGACGGCTGCGGCCGGGCGGTGCTCAATTATGAAAACGAGGTCACGCGCACTCTGGCCCGCCGCGCGGCGTGCCCGGTGACGCTCTTCGCGCATGAGCGGATCCCCGCGGACGCGCTGCGTCCCGAGGACAGCGCGATCTATGAAGAGCACGGCATGATCGTCTTCCGCGGCGCCGGCGGGGACGAAGAGTTCCCCGTCCTGCCCGTCGCCGACATCCTTCTGCCGGGGCGGCACAACGTGGAGAATTACATGGCCGCGATCGGCGCGGTGCGCGGCATGGCCGGGCCGGAGGAGATCGGCGAGGTCGCGCGCACCTTCCGCGGCGTGCCGCATCGGCTGGAGCTGGTGCGTACGCTGGACGGCGTCGCCTTCTACAACAGCTCGATCGACTCCTCGCCGACACGGACGGCCGCGGCGATCGGGGCAATGAAGGACCGTCCGCTCGTTCTGATCTGCGGCGGCTACGACAAGCACATTCCCTTCGCGCCGCTCGCCGAGACGCTCCTCTCGCACGAAAACGTCCGCGCGGTCGTCCTGACCGGCGCGACCGCCTCCGCCATCGAGGACGCGCTGCGCGCGCATCCGGACTTTGCGCGCCGCGCCCTGCCGATTCTGCGCGAGGCGGACTTCACCGACGCCGTGCGCGCGGCGGCCGCGGCCGCCCGGCCCGGCGACGCGGTGCTCCTCTCCCCCGCCTGCGCCAGCTTTGACGCCTTCCCCAACTTCGAAAAGCGCGGCGAACGCTTCCGCGAGATCGTCGCCGCGCTCTGAACAATCCGGAAACGAAAGGACGGACGAATATGCTGCAATCCGATTCGCACAGCGCCGGCCGGCTGACGCCTGCCACCGTGACGCTCGACGCGCTGATCCCCGCCGACCACCCGATCCGCAAAATCGACGCCGCCGTCGATTGGGAACGACGCTGCGCCCCGCTGCGCGCCTTTTACAGCGAGCAGCGCGGACGCCCGGCCTTCGAGCCGGACGTGCTGCTCGCCATCGCGCTGCTGCGCCAGATCTATCACATCGATTCGCTGCGCACCGCCGCCGCGGAGATCGAGACGAACCTCGTCTACCGCTGGTTTGTCGGCTGTTCCCTTGACGACAGCGTGCCGCATTTCTCCACCATCAGCGTCAACCTCCTGCACCGCATCCCCAAAGATCTCTTTGAAGAGGCCTTCGCCGGCGCGCTCTGCGACATCCTGGACGCCCATCTCGCCCGCCCCGAGGATCTCCTCTACGAGTCTCCCTTCCTCACCGCCGACGGCCGCCTCGGCGACCTCGCCCAGCGCTACTTTCTCGCCGTCAATCAGCTCTCCCTCGTGCCCGATCCCCCCGCCCCGCCCGCACCGGCCGTCAGCCCGCAGGTGCATCTGGGATAAAGGACGCAGGAAGACGCGCGGGGAGGGACTTTCTGAAGAAAGTCCCTCCCCGCACCCCTCTTCAAAGACCTTTTGGCAAATACAGGACAAGGTACAGCGGAATTCCGGCAGCTGGATTCTCACCGTACCTTGTTTGTCTTTTATTTGAATAAGCTGTTTATAAAAAGGCAAAGTGCAGTGGAAATCCCGTCTCTGACAACTCCCGCTGCACATTGCCTTTTCCTCTTTTATAAAGTTTTAGAGGGGTCGAGGGGGACCTTTTTCAAAAGGTCCCCTCGTGCATCTCCTCGCGCGTCCCCTCGCGCGTCCCCGTTTTCCGCCAGCCATCGCGCCATGGCCTCGACGGTGCGCGGGGCGAGGAAGTGTTCGATTTTTTCTGTCTGTTCCAGCTCCTCCCCGGTGCCGCAGAGGCAGCAGAGGAAGCGATGGACGGTATCGTGGCGGGCCAGGAGCACCTGCCCGCGCGCGCGGCCGTATTCGGTCGGCGTCACGCTGCCGTAGCGGGAGGTGTCCACGAAGCCGCCCTCCGCCAGATGCGCCGCCATTTTGGAAGCGGAGGAGGGCGCGACGTGCAGCCGCCGCGCGAGCTCCCCGATCCGGATCGGCGCGCCCTCGCGCTCGAGGCGGCAGATCATCTCCAGATAATCCTCCATCGACGCGCTCAGCTCGCTCCGCTGCGCGTCCCTGTATCCGTTCAGCGTGCGGAAGCCCGCCGCCGATTCGCCCGATTCTGTCACAATCCCGCCTCCCGCGACATATAGTAGCCAGGGGAAAGAATCTTTCCCCTGGCTAATGTATGCGCAAAGGAGTCGGATTATGAATACGTATTTTCCTCTTTCTCAGCTCGCGCCGGGCGAGCGCGCCGTCGTGCGCCGCGTCGCCGCCGACGGCGGCATGCGGCGGCGGCTGCAGGACATCGGCCTGATCCCCGGCGCGCCGGTGCGCTGCGTCGGGCGCAGTCCGCTCGGCGATCCGGCCGCCTACGCCGTGTGCGGCGCGGTGATCGCACTGCGCGCGCGGGACTGCGCCGCCATCGCCGTGGAGCGCGCGTCATGGAACTGACGCGCTCCGCGGCCCGCTCCCGCGGCAAAAGAAGCGCGGACGGCGCGCCGCTCGTCGCGCTCGCCGGCAATCCGAACGTCGGCAAAAGCACGGTATTCAACGCGCTGACCGGTATGCACCAGCACACGGGCAACTGGTCGGGCAAGACGGTCGGCACGGCGACGGGCGTCTTCTCCGCGGCGGGAGCGCGCTTTCGCGCCGTCGATCTGCCCGGTACCTATTCGCTGCTCGCCCGCTCGGCCGAAGAGGAGGCGGCGCGCGCCTTCCTTCTCGGCGGCGAGGCTGCGCTGACCGTCGTCGTCTGCGACGCGACGTGCCTTTGCCGGAATCTGAATCTCGTTCTGCAGACGATGGAGCTGTGCCCGCGCGTACTCGTCTGCGTGAATCTGCTCGACGAGGCGCGGCGGCGGCGCATCCGGCTCGATCTGCCCCTCCTTGCGCAGCGTCTCGGCGTGCCGGTCGTCGGCATCTGCGCACGGCGGCGGGCGGATATCCGCCGCCTGGCTGAGGCGGCCGCGCACGCCGTGCGCAATCCGGCGCCGCCGGAGCCCTGCCGCGTCCGTTACAGCGACGCGCTGGAGCGCGCGCGGGACGCGATCACCGTCGCGCGCGCGGCGGCGGGCACGCCCGTCCGGCGCGCCGCCTGGGAGGCGATGCGCGTCCTCGACGGCACGCTGCCGCCCGCGACGCCGCAGGAGGCAGCGATCGCCGCCGCGCTTGGGCGCACGCCGGAGGCGGTCACCGACGAGATCGCCGCCGCGCTGATGCACGCCGCCGGCGCGCTCTGCCGCGGCGTCGCGGAGACCGGCGGCGGCGCGGGGGCGCGGGAGGCGAAGCTGGACCGCGTGCTGACCGGCCGCGTCGGCGCCTTCCCCGTCATGCTGGCGCTGCTGCTGCTCGTCTTCTGGATCACGCTCGTCGGCGCGAATTTCTTCAGCGACGCACTCTCCGCCCTTCTCGGCTCTCTGGAGGCGCCGCTGCGCGCGGTGCTTGTGCGGCTCGGCGCGCCGGATTTTCTCACGGAGCTGCTGGCGGGCGGCATGTTCCGGGTCCTCGCCTGGGTCGTCGCCGTGATGCTGCCGCCGATGGCGATCTTCTTTCCGCTCTTCACGCTGCTGGAGGACGTCGGCTACCTGCCGCGGATCGCCTACAATCTCGACCGCTGCTTCTGCCGCTGCGGCAGCTGCGGCAAGCAGGCCTTGACGATGTGCATGGGCTTCGGCTGCAACGCCGCCGGCGTCGTCGGCTGCCGCATCATCGATTCGCCCCGCGAGCGGCTGATCGCCATGCTCACGAACAGCTTCGTGCCCTGCAACGGCCGCTTCCCGCTGCTCGTTTCGCTCGCGTCGCTCTTTTTCTTCACCGGAAGCGGCGCGCTCGGCGGCGCCGCCTTCCTCGCCGGCGTGATCGTCTTCTCCTGCGCCGTGACGCTCGGCGTCTCCGCGCTGCTCTCGCGCACGCTGCTGCGCGGCGTGCCCTCCGCCTTCACGCTGGAGATGCCGCCCTACCGGCGCCCGTCGCTGCGGACGGTGCTCGTCCGCTCCGTATGCGACCGCACGCTCTGCATCCTCGGCCGCGCGGCGGCCGTTGCCGCGCCCGCCGGGATCCTGCTCTGGTTCCTCGCCAATCTGCACGCGGGCGGCGTCACGCTCCTCGCCCATCTGACCGGATTTCTCGATCCGCTCGGGCGGGTGCTGGGCATGGACGGCACGATCCTCGTCGCCTTCGTGCTCGGCTTCCCGGCCAATGAAACGGTGATCCCCATCATGATGATGGGCTATCTCGCCGAGGGCGCGCTCGCGCCCGCCGCCTCGCTCGCCTCGCTGCGCGCGATCCTGCTCGCGCACGGCTGGACGCCGTGGACGGCCCTCTGTGTGATCCTCTTCAGCCTCATGCACTGGCCGTGCTCGACGACGGTCTGGACGATCCGGCGCGAAAGCGGCCGCGCGCGCTGGGCGGCGCTGGCATGCCTTTTGCCGACGCTCTGCGGCGCCGCGGCCTGCGCCGCGGTGCACGCCGTCTCGCTGCTTATTGGCTGAAATTTTAGCAGTCTACAACCATGAGTGCTAAGATTTACAATTGCGTAAATATTCGTTCATAATTTGTTCTTACGCGCGGTGTATCATAGTATGCGTACAGGGGAAAATCTTGCAAAAAGGAGCAGCGGTACGCGATCACCCCATCAGATCGGTGCCGCGCGTGAGAATATGAATCTGCAAAAATGGACGCAAAAGAGCCTGCAGGCGCTGCAGGATGCCCGCTCGACGGCGCAGGAAAACGGCAATCCGCAGCTCGAGCAGTCGCATCTGATGCTGGCGCTGCTCCGCCAGAGCGACGGTCTGATCCCGGAAATGCTCCGTTCGCTCGGCGTCTCGCCGACCGAAGCGGAGAGTGAAGTTAGCAGCATCGTGGATCGAGTGCCAAAAACCAGCGGCGCGGTCGATCCCGATCACGTCTATCTTTCCCGCGAGCTGAACGACGCGATCACCGAGGCGGAAAAGCTCGCCGGCGAGATGAAGGACGAATATACCTCGGTCGAGCATCTGATGCTCGGCCTGATCGCCCGGCCGGACCGCGCGATGAAGACGGTCTTCTCCCGCTGGGGCCTGACGCGACAGAAGTTCCTTGAAACGCTGAAATCCGTGCGCGGCAACCAGAAGGTCACGACCGACTCGCCGGAGGACACCTACGACGTACTGAAAAAGTACGGGCAGGATCTGGTCGCGCTGGCGCGCGCCCAGAAGCTCGACCCGGTCATCGGCCGCGACGACGAGATCCGCAACGTGATCCGCATCCTCTCCCGCAAAACGAAGAACAACCCGTGCCTGATCGGCGAGCCGGGCGTCGGCAAGACGGCCATCGCCGAGGGACTGGCGCAGCGGATCGTCCGCGGCGACGTGCCGGAGAATCTGAAAAACCGCTCGCTCTTCTCGCTCGATATGGGCGCGCTGATCGCCGGGGCGAAATTCCGCGGCGAATTCGAGGAGCGGCTCAAGGCCGTGCTGAACGAAATCAAATCGAGCGACGGGCAGATCATCCTCTTCATCGACGAGCTGCACACCATCGTCGGCGCCGGCAAGGCCGACGGCGCGATGGACGCGGGCAATCTGCTCAAGCCGATGCTTGCGCGCGGCGAGCTGCACTGCATCGGCGCGACGACGCTGAACGAGTATCGGCAGTATATCGAGAAGGACGCGGCGCTGGAGCGGCGCTTCCAGCCGGTGATGGTCAACGAGCCGACGGTTGAGGACACGATCACGATCCTGCGCGGACTGAAGGAAAAATACGAGATCTACCACGGCGTAAAGATCCACGACCAGGCGCTGATCGCCGCGGCCACGCTCTCCGACCGCTATATCTCCGACCGCTTTCTGCCCGACAAGGCCATCGATCTGGTGGACGAGGCCTGCGCCCTGATCCGCACGGAGATGAACTCCATGCCGACGGAGATGGACGAGATCTCGCGCAAGATCATGCAGCTGGAGATCGAGGAGGCCGCGCTCGAAAAGGAGACGGATAAGCTCTCCCAGGAGCGGCTCTCGAAGATCCGCGAGGAGCTGGCCGCGATGCGCGAGCGCTTCCACGCGATGAAAGCGCAGTGGGAGAACGAAAAGAACTCCATCGGCCGCGTGCAGAAGCTGCGCGAGGAGCTGGACGCGACGAACGCCGCCATCGAGAAGGCGCAGAACGAATACGATCTGGCGAAGGCCGCCGAGCTGAAATACGGCCGTCTGCCGCAGCTGCAGAAGGAGCTGGAGGCGGCGGAGGCGGCAGGCGCCGAGGGACGGGAGAACACCCTGCTCCGCGATACGGTGACGGAGAGCGAGATCGCCCGCATCGTCGCCCGCTGGACCGGCATCCCGGTGACGAAGCTGATCGAGAGCGAGCGCGAGAAGCTGCTTCATCTCGATGCGACGCTGCACCGCCGCGTGATCGGCCAGGACGAGGCCGTGCGGAAGGTCGCGGACGCGATCCTGCGCTCCCGCGCCGGCATCCAGGACCCGCGGCGGCCGATCGGCTCCTTCCTCTTCCTCGGCCCGACCGGCGTCGGCAAGACCGAGCTGGCCAAGGCGCTCGCCGAGGCGCTCTTTGACGACGAGAAGAGCCTGATCCGCATCGACATGAGCGAATATATGGAGAAATTCTCGACCTCGCGTCTGATCGGCGCGCCGCCCGGATACGTCGGCTACGACGAGGGCGGCCAGCTGACGGAGGCCGTGCGGCGCAAGCCCTACGCCGTCGTGCTCTTCGATGAGATCGAAAAGGCGCATCCCGACGTGTTCAACATCCTCCTGCAGGTGCTGGACGACGGCCGCATCACGGACAGCCAGGGCCGGACGGTGGATTTCAAGAACACGATCCTCATCCTGACCTCCAACCTCGGCTCCGAAAGCATCCTCGAGGGGATCACGCCGGACGGCGAGATCAGCGAGGAGGCGCGCGGGACGGTGAACGCGCTGCTCAAGCGCAGCTTCCGCCCCGAATTCCTCAACCGGCTGGACGAGATCGTCTTCTACAAGCCGCTGACGAAGGAGAACATCCGCGGCATCGTCGATCTGCTGATCGCCGATCTGGCGCGGCGGCTGGAGGATCGGCAGCTGACGCTGCGCGTCACCGACGCGGCCAAGGACCAGATCATCGCCGCCGGCTACGACCCGGTCTATGGCGCGCGGCCGCTGAAGCGGTACCTGCAGTCGCATCTGGAAACGCTGATCGCGCGGCGCATCCTCGCCGACGATCCGGCGCCCGGCACGACCATCACCGTGGACTGCGAGGACGGCGCGCTCGTCGCAAGGTAAACAAAAAACGCCCGGAGGCTGAACCTCCGGGCGTTTTTTGTTTTGTCCTCAGTACGCGCGCAGAAACGCGATCAGGCGATCGGCGATGCGGCGGTTGCCCGCGTCGTTCGGATGGAGTCCGTCCGGGCAGAAGGCGATCTTCTGCGCCTCGATCGACGGCTGGATGCCGCCCATCGCAAACAGATCGAGCACCGGCAGGCCGTAGAATCGCGCCGTCTCCTTCAGAATATCGACGTAGCCCGCGAGGCCGACGCCGGCGTGATTTTTGTGCGTGTCGTTTGCGCGGTGGATCGGCGTCATGACGACGATCACCGCCGTCGGATATTTCTCAATGAGCGAGCGCAGCAGCGTATGGCAGGCGCCCCAGTAGGTGTCCGGCGTGCGGTCGTCCGGCGTGCCGAGCGGCGCGTCGCCGTGGCCGTAATCGTTCGTGCCGCCGAAAACGACGACGACGTCCGCGTCGGGATCCATGCCCGCTACGCGGGAGCAGAAATCCTGATCCCACGCCGGATTGGCGGAGGGAACGTGGTGCTGCCGGGCGATGCGCGTGCCGCTGATGCCGTAGTTGCGCATCGCGCCGAGCTTCTCCTCGCGCTCGACGATCTTCGTGAAGCGCGCGTCCACAGAAGACGCGCCGACGCCGTAGGTGATGCTGTCGCCGAGAAAATTGATCTTTTTTCCTTCGAGTTTCATGTCACGCTTGTCCTTTATGTGTTTCTATTCGTTATGCGAGCGGGTCGTCTGGGACCGCGGCCGCCAGCGCGCGGTTCTTGTAGCGGAAATCGTCCGTCACCTCGCGCACGATCGTCAGATACGGCAGCGGCGGCAGCGGCGCGTCCTCCCGGGGCAGCTCGATCTCGAGGATCGCGCGGTCGTCCCAGAACGGATAAAGATCGACCTCCGCCCACAGCGATCCGGCCGGGATCGCGCAGCGCGTCTTTTCGATCGGACGCAGCGTTCGGTCGGCGCGCGCGAGCAGCGCCGCGGCCTCCGCCGGGGTAAGCTCGCGCTCGTCCTCATAGGCGCTCATGGCGCTGAGGCGCCGCTTCTCCGTGTAGATCCAGCGCACGTGCCCGTTCTCCTCCGCCCGGCGCACGCGGGCCGTCACGCCGGCGGGCGCGGTGAGGTACGTCTGCACGATGCGGATCACGCGCGCGCCGGGCAGAGCCGCAAGCGACGGGAGAGCGGGGCGACGGATGAGAAACTTGCGCTCGGTTTCAATCGGTGTGCCGCTCATATCAGGTAAAGGTGCAGACCTCCTGCGCAGGCTGCTGTGCGTAGACGGCCGAGGTCACGACCAGCACCGGGCCCTCGCGGCCGTAGAGCTTGTGATTTTCGATCGAGATCCTGCCGGTGGCGATCACCCAGTCGCGCGCCTTGAGCGAATCGGCGCGCTTGTACTTGCAGATCAGCCCGGCGTACTGGATGTCCTCGACGCAGCAGGTCATCACGTGGCGGCCGAGCGCCATCGTGCGCGGCGGGAAATTGCCGTCGATGGCGACGAGACCCTTGAAGCGGACGGTCTTGCCGTCGTACTTCATCATGTCGTCCATCAGATCGCGGTACCAGACGGCGTAGTCGTCGTCGGCGATCTCGATCACGTCCGCGTTCACGTCGAACGGCAGCGGATCCTCGATGCGGTCCGGCTCGGCGGTGCCGTCGAGATAGTCGTACTCGATGTCCGCGCGGCGGCTGACGCCGCGCACCAGCTTGTGCAGCGGCATCTTGTCTGTCTCCTGCGAGAGGCGGTTGAAGATCACCAGATCGCACGACTGGAGCTTGTCGACGACGAGGCTGCGCATGTTCGCGTTGTAGGAGAGGATCGTCGAGGCGTCGGCGGTGAAGATCTCCTGATAGACGAGCCAGTTTTCCGGCAGCGCGCGGAAAAAGGCGTTCAGCTGCCACATGCCGTTGTACTCGACGAGCACGCGCTCCATGCCGTACTTCGTCTCCAGCGAGGCAAAGTAGGCGGGCGTGAGCGTCTCCTCGCTCTCCACCAGCTCGAGCTGCGCGTTCGTCGAGGCAAAGGCGGTCGGATCGTATTCCTCAACGCCCTCCTCGCAGACGAGGAGCAGCGTCTTCTCACCGGCGTTGAACGCCTTGTCCTCCATCGAGGCCTGGATCATTTTTGTCTTCCCCGCTTCGAGAAAGCCGGTGAAGACGTAGACGGGAATTTCGTTCATAGTCGTTTCCTTCCCGGCGCAGGCCGCTTACGCCACGCCGAAGAGCTTCTTGAGATTCTCCTCGTTCAGCTTCGAGCCGATCACGCAGATGCGGCCGGTGACCGCCGCCGCGCCCGCGCGCACGTCCGGCGTGCCGGGTACGTAGTCGAAGTGGATCCAGCCCGCGCCGCCGTTCACGAAGCCCTTGGCGCGCAGAACGATGCCGTACTCGGATTCGTTCTCCAGCGCGGTCAGGATGCGCGTGATCTCCTCGGCGGAGTAGGTGCGCGCCGTCTCGCAGCCCCAGCTGACGAAGACCTCGTCGGCGTGGTGGTGATGATGGTGGTGGTGATGATGCTCGTGCTCGTCGTCGTCATCGTCGTCATGATGATGGCAGGCGCAGTTCGGATCGTCGCACTCGTCGTCGTCATCGTCGTCATGATGGTGATGGTGGTGATGATGCTCGTGCTCGTCGTCATCGTCGTCGTCATGATGGTGGTGATGGTGGTGATGCTCGTGCTCGTCATCGTCATCGTCATGCACTTCCTCGGCGAGACGCGCCAGCTCCGCCTCCAGCGTGGACTTCTTCTCCATCGCCTCGCGGATCAGCTTTCCGTCGATCTCGTTCCAGTCCGTCGTGACGATCGTCGCGTTCGGATTCTTCTCGCGCAGCATGGCCACGCATTCGGCGAGCTTGTCCTCGTTCATCCCGGCCGTATGGCTGAGGATGATCGAGCTGGCGTTCTCCACCTGATTGTTGAAGAATTCGCCGAAGTTCTTCATATACATTTTGCACTTCTTCGCGTCCACGACCGTCGTGAAGCTGTTCAGCTCCAGCTGATCCGAGTCGACGTTGCAGACGGCGCGGATCACGTCGCTCAGCTTGCCGACGCCGGAGGGCTCGATCAGGATGCGCGCCGGCGCGTATTCGTCGATCACCTTTTTCAGCGCGCGGCCGAAGTCGCCGACGAGGCTGCAGCAGATGCAGCCGGAGTTCATTTCGGTGATCTCGATGCCGGCCTCGGCCAGGAAGGTGCCGTCCACACCGATCTCGCCGAATTCATTCTCGATCAGCACGATCTGCTCGCCGGCGTAGGCCTCCTTGATGAGCTTGCGGATCAGCGTCGTTTTGCCCGCGCCGAGAAAGCCGGAGAAAATATCAACCTTGGTCATAATCAATCGCCTCTTATATAAAGATCGTTTTTTCGTATCTTTTAGTATAGCACCTTTTTTCTCCGGATGCAAGAGTTTTGTTTGAACTTCTGTTAGTCATCTGCCAAAATAGAAAAAACGGGCGGTCTTCCGCAGGGGAAGACCGCCCGCACAGGGGATCCGTTCAGGCTTTTTTGCCCGACGTGATTTTCAGCACGAAGAGCACGCCGATCAGCAGCGCCGCCGTGAGCGGGAAAACGATAAACCAGTTCTGGATCAGACCGGCGAGCACAAAGCCGACGAAGGAGACGCCGGCCACCGTGACCGCGTAGGGGATCTGCGTCGAGACGTGGTTGATGTGGTCGCACTGCGCGCCCGCCGAGGACATGATCGTCGTATCGGAAATCGGGGAGCAGTGGTCGCCGCAGACCGCGCCGGCGAGGCAGGCGGACATGCCGATGATCATCAGCGTGGGCTCATGGTCAAAGATGCCGGTGACGATCGGGATCAGGATGCCGAAGGTACCCCAGGAGGTGCCGGTCGCAAAGGCGAGCAGGCAGGCGACGAGGAAGACCACGGCAGGCAGGAAGGAGGACAGGCCGGCGGCCGCTTTCGCCATCAGGCCGGCGATGAACTCCTTGGCCTCCAGCAGCGAGGTCATGTTCTTCAGGGCCGTCGCGAAGGTGAGGATCAGGATCGCGGGCACCATGGCATTGAAGCCCTTCGGGATGCAGGACATGGCGTCCTTGAAGGAGATCACGCGGCGGCAGATCAGGTAGATCACCGTCAGAACGAGCGCGATCAGGCCGCCCCACGGCAGACCGACGGTCGCGTCGGTATCGCTGAAGGCGGTGATGAAATCGGAACCGGAGAGGATGCCGCCGACGTAAACGAGCGCAAAGACGCAGATCACGATGAGTAATATCACGGGGATCAGCAGATCGATCACCCGGCCCCGGTCGTTCTCCTCAAGCTTCTCCTCCGCGCGGTTCGTCGAGACGCCGGTCGTGAAGAGGTCGCCCTTCTCCTGCGCATTCTTTTCGTGCAGCGCCATCGGGCCGTAGTCGAACTTCATGAAGATGATGGCGAGGATAAAGACGAGCGTGAGCAGCGAATAAAAGTTGTAGGGGATCGCGCGCACAAACAGCTCGATGCCGCTGTAGCCGGTGCCCTCCGTGTAACTGGCGACAGCCGCCGCCCAGGAGGAGATCGGCGCGATCATGCAGATCGGCGCGGCGGTGGCGTCGATGAGGAACGCCAGCTTCGCGCGGGAGATGCGGTGCGAATCGGTGACCGGCATCATGACGCTGCCGACCGTCAGGCAGTTGAAGTAGTCGTCGATGAAGATCAGCACGCCGAGCAAAAACGTGACGAGCGCCGCGCCGATGCGGGTGCGGATGTGCGCCTTGGCCCAGCGGCCGAAGGCGGCGGTCGCGCCGGTCTTATTGATGAGCGCCACCAGCACGCCGAGAATCACAAGAAAGATGAAGACGCCGGCGCTGTCGGCCACGGCGCTGATAAGGCCGTCGTTGACGATCGCGTCGATCGCGCCGAGCGGGCGGAACGAGGCGGCGAGCAGGCCGCCGCAGACGATGCCGACGAAGAGCGAGGAGTAGACCTCCTTCGTGATCAGCGCCAGCGCAATGGCGATGACCGGCGGGATCAGCGCCCAGAAGGTGCCGACGAAGCCGCTCTCCGCCTCTCCGTCGGCGGCAAAGACCGGCACGGCGGAGAACAGGATCATGACCAGCGCCATCAGCGAAAGGGTCCGGATGCGTTTCTTGTTCATGGGATTCCTCCTGCACAAAACGACTTGTGATATGGTTGTGAATAATCATAGCGCAAAACCTTCGTTTTGTCAATAGAAATCCGCATAATTCTCCGAATTATCCGAGATTATCCGTCATTTCAGCAGGATAAAGCGGTTTTTCCTGCACAACGGCGTCCTCTCACTCCGTCTCCACGAGCACGCCGCCGCAATTCGGCAGCGCAAAGACGACCTCGCCCGCGCCGCAGGCAGCGGACGCGCCGCGCACGCGGATCGCACCGCCGTGCGTCCGCACACGCACCGTCGCCGGCGCGGCGGCGCCGTAGGGATCCGTCACGTTGGCGATCCACAAGGCCTGCCGGCCGCTGCCGTCGCGGGCGGTCATCTGCCCGACGAGCAGCCGCCCGCCCGCCTCCGCGCGCACGCCGAGAAAAACGCCGGTGTTCAGCTCAGACAGGCCCTCGCCGGCCGCCGGCAGGTCCTCGTCGTCGGACGCGAAGCCGACAAAGTGCGTATCGACCCGGCGGTAGCGCATATAATCGTCGGCGACGGCAAGGATCTCATGGTTGACCGTCTTCAGCTTCCCGTACTGCTCAGTCTTCTCTCCCTTGTCGTCGAGCACCTGGTTGTGCCACCAGCCGGCGCACCAGCAGGCCCAGCTGACGACCTCCGCGCCGTAGGCGAGCGAGGCGTTCGCCTGAAAGCGGAGCTGATCGGCCGAGATCCATTCCTCGGGGCGGTTGGAGTTGACCTGCAGCACCACCCACATGCGGCGGCCGCTGTCGCGGCAGGCGTCCGCCACGATGCGCAGATTGTCATAGAAGCCGCGCACCGCGCGCCAGCGATGGCTGTAGACGTAGGTGTCGAAGGAAATGTAGTCGAGCGGCACGCACTCCGTATAGCGGCGGATGTGCGCCGCATAGGAGGGCGCGCCGAGCTGACTCGTCGCCATCTCGGCGGTATTCGTCGCCGCCACGGCGTAATTCGGGTAGAGATTCAAATAGGCGAACTGCCGCGGGAACAGGCGCTCCACGGCGTCCGTCACCTTTCCGTAGTGCGGAAAATCGAGCGCCGACGGCTCGTCGCCCGCGTCGACGCCCCAGATCGCCTCGTGATCGGCAAAATGCGCCGCCGCTTCCTCGTAGAGCGAAAGCGGCCGCAGCTCGGCCATACGGCCGGCATTCCCGCCGTCGCCGCCCCACCAGCCGGGGAGGATCCCGCTGGCGATGCACCCGACGCCATACTTCCGCATCCAGTCGAGCAGGGGCTTTTCGGGGCGGTCGACGCCGATCACGAGATCGACGCCGCAGTCGGCCAGCTCGCGCACGTGCCGCTCGGTGCGGGCGTAGGCGTCGAGAATGTAGGTTCCGATGTGCAGCTTCGTGTTGTCCATGCGCTGATTCATAATAAGATCCTTTCTATAGAAAAATGACAGATGGTATCGCCGGATCATCCGCGCACGGCGCGCCACGCCCCGACAAGGCGCGGCAGCGTCCAGGCGGCGTTGGCCGGGCTGGTGGACGGCAGGCGGACGGCGGGGATGCCGGTGCGCGCCGCCTGATACAGCGCGTAAAGGCGGTGCGCCTCGGCGCCGTTCGTGAATACGCGCGCGATCGGCGCGCCGTCAAGAAGCGGTGACAGATCGTTCGGCTTCGCGCCGCGGATCGTGCTGTCTGCGCTGCCGCGGATCTCGCAGGCGGCGATCACATCCCACAGCGCAAGGTGATGCGCGAGCAGAAGGGCGCGCTTTTCGGGGATCGTGCGCGGCGGCGCCTCCTCCCACACGGCGGCCAGCACCGCCCAGAAGCGATTGCGCGGATGGCCGTAGAAGAAACCCTCCTCGCGCGAGCGCACCGAGGGAAAGGAGCCGAGGATCAGCGTCGTGCACGACGCGTCCCACACCGGCGGAATCGGATGTTGAATCATAAAAGCCTCATTTTTGCACTTGCCGAATATTAACCTGCAAGGCAGAAAAGCCATTTCGTTGTTCTTGCGCGATGAACAGTGCGCATCTTCTCTTTCATTATAGAAGGATTGCCGGGGAATGTCAAGCGGGCCGGAAGAAAATGGACGACTTTCCCCCATCCGGCGCTTTGCGGCTGACGAATACCGCGCCGCAGGCCTTCCTGCCTCCCGCAGGTCCCGGATCCGATGCAGCTCTGCCGCTCGCCAAAAAAAACGCTGCGCGATGCGCAGCGTTTTTTGGCGTTTGCCGATGATCTGTCAGAATGCCGTTTTGATGATCTTCCGCGGGCATTTCTGCGCGCAGAGGCCGCAGCCGGTGCACTTCTCCGGATCGATCGCGGCGATGTCGCCGCCGGACAGCGAGATCGCGCCGGAGGGACAGTTTTTCTCGCAGATGTGACAGCCGATGCAGCCCGCGTCGCAGTACATGCGCACCGTCTTGCCCTTCTCAGGCGAGGCGCACTTGACGAAGTACTTCGAATCATACGGGATCAGATGAATGATCCGCTTCGGGCATTCGGCGACGCAGACGCCGCAGCCGCGGCATTTCTCGCGGTCCACCGAAGCTACGCCGTCCACGATGGAGAGCGCGCCGAAGGCGCACTTGGCGACGCAGCTGCCGAGGCCGATGCAGCCCGCGGCGCAGAATTTGTCGCCGCCGCCGAGCACCTCGGCGGAGTGACAGTCGCCGATCGCCTCGTAATCAAAGCGATGCTTGGCGCAGCCGCGCGTGCCGGAGCACATCACCTGCGCCACCATCCGGCGGCCCGCCGCCGCCTCGACGCCCATGATGGCGCCGATCTTCGCGGCCACCGCGTCGCCGCCCGCCACGCAGGCGTTCGGCTTCTCGTCCCCGCGGACGATCGCCTCCGCCAGGGCGGCGCAGCCGGCATAGCCGCAGCCGCCGCAGTTGGCGCCGGGCAGGCATTCCTGCACCTCGTCGATGCGCGGATCCTTTTTGATGGCGAAAACGCGCGAGGCGACCGCCAGAAGGATCCCCATCAGCGCGCCGAGCGCCGCAAAAATCGCAACCGGAATCCAGATTCCATTCATATCGCCGCCTCCTCAGGTAAAGCTCATGCCGGAGAAGCCGGAGAAGGCCATGGCCACCAGCCCTGCCGTGATCAGCAGGATCGGGAAGCCAACGAAGGCCTTGGGCGGCTCGGCGTATTTCAGGCGCGCGCGCACGCCGGCAAAAAGCACGATGGCCAGCGTGAAGCCGAGCGCCGCCGAGAAGCCGTAGAGCACGGATTCCAGAAACGTGTAGTTCTCGCTGATGTTGAGCAGCGCCGCACCGAGCACGGCGCAGTTCGTCGTGATCAGCGGCAGATAGATGCCGAGCGCGCTGTAGAGCGCGGGCACGAACTTGTGCAGAAACATCTCAATGAACTGGACGAGCGAGGCGATGATGAGGATGAAGGCGATCGTCTCGAGATATTCCAGCCCGAAGGGAACGAGCAGATAGTAGTAGACGCCGTAGGTCACGGCGCTGGCGATCGTCATGACGAAGGTCACGGCCATGCCCATGCCGAGGGCGGTGTCCGGCTTCTCCGAGACGCCGAGGAACGGGCAGATGCCGAGGAATTTCGAGAAGATGAAGTTCTCCGTCAGAATCGCCGTCAGCATCAGAAGAAAGATTTTACTCATGGGCCGCGGCCTCCTTTGCTTCCTCAGATTCCGGCTCTTCCGGAGCGGCGTTCTTCAGCGCCTCTTTTTTCTCCGCGCGCCGCGCGGAAGCGGCGCGTGCGGAGTTGAATACCGCACACAGCACGCCCAGCGTCATAAAGGCGCCGGCCGGCATGATGAACAGGGTCACGGGCGTGTACCAGTCGCCGAGGATGCGCAGCCCGCCCGTGCCGTCCGCCGCGGCGAAGAGCGTACCGGTGCCGAGCAGCTCGCGCACAAAGGCGAGCGCCAGCAGCGCCAGCGTATAGCCGAGGCCGGAGAAGAGGCCGTCGAGCGCCGAGAGCAGCGGTCCGTTTTTGGAGGCGTAGGCCTCCGCGCGGGCCAGAATGATGCAGTTGACGACGATCAGCGGGATGAACAGACCGAGCGACTTCGAGAGGTCGGGCAGATACGCCTTGACGATCAGATCGACCGCCGTCACGAAGCCGGAGATCACGATGATAAACGAGGCGATGCGCACCTGCTTCGGAATGAAATTCCGCAAAAGCGAGATAAACAGATTCGAGCAAATGAGCACCGCGGTCACGGAGAGACCCATGCCGATCGCGTTCACGACCGAAGTCGTGACCGCCAGCGTGGAGCATATGCCGAGAAACTGCACAAGCACGGGATTTTCATCAATGATGCCGCGCCGCATCTGCTTCCAGAATGTATGTTGCATACGATTTTCTGATCCTTTCCGTCGGATTTTGCTCACGCCTGCGGAGCCGTCGGCTCCGCGGGAATTTCCGGCTCGACCGGCGTTTCCGGCTCGGTCGGCGTCTCCGGCTCGACCGGCGTCTCCGGCTCAACCGGCGTCTCCGGTTCAACCGGCGTCTCCGGCTCGGTCGGCGTCTCCGGCTCGACCGGCGTCTCCGGCTCAACCGGCGTCTCCGGTTCAACCGGCGTCTCCGGCTCGGTCGGCGTCTCCGGCTCGACCGGCGTCTCCGGCTCAACC
>Ga0208297_1000776_pt1 | contig 47497 bp, 41 predicted proteins | sample LMS_cellobiose_e_FD_187367 | JGI IMG/M metagenome (GOLD analysis project Ga0208297, IMG submission 187367) | Rumen-fistulated moose microbial communities from Alaska, USA - LMS_cellobiose_enrichment (SPAdes) (version 2) | ecosystem: Host-associated > Mammals > Digestive system > Stomach > Rumen... | reverse complement strand
CTTTCTATAGTTGGGCGGTTGGCGAACCTGCCTTTACTATAGCATCTGGGTTCCCTTTTTTCTTGAAGCTAAAGCTATTCGGTTACATACCGGCTCTGCCGGTAGTTTTTTTACGCTAAAGCGATATAACAAAAACTCCGCAGCCGGTCTTGCCGACTGCGGAGTTTTTTCGTTTGGAGAATGATACCCGGACGGGATCACTTCCGCATCGCCTGGGACACCGCGACCGCCACGTCCACCGACGCGCCGACCATCGGGTTGTTGCCCATGCCGATCAATCCCATCATCTCGACGTGCGCCGGGACCGACGAGGAGCCCGCGAACTGCGCGTCCGAGTGCATGCGCCCCATCGTGTCCGTCATACCGTAACTGGCAGGACCCGCCGCCATGTTGTCCGGATGCAGCGTACGGCCGGTGCCGCCGCCCGACGCGACCGAGAAGAACGGTTTGCCCTTTTCGATGCGCTCCTTCTTGTAGGTGCCCATCACCGGGTGCTGGAAGCGGGTCGGGTTGGTGCTGTTGCCGGTGATCGCGATATCCACGTCCTCGTGCCACATGATCGCCACGCCCTCGCGGACGTCGTCGGCGCCGTAGCAGCGCACCGCCGCGCGCTCGCCCTTGGAGTAAGCCCGCTCCTCGACGATCCGGAGTTTGCCGGTCGCGTAGTCGAACTCGGTCTCGACGCCGGTGAAGCCGTTGATGCGCGAAATGATCTGCGCCGCGTCCTTGCCGAGGCCGTTCAGAATGACCCGCAGCGGGTTCTTGCGCACCTTGTTCGCGGACTTCGCCAAGCCGATCGCCCCCTCCGCCGCGGCGAAGGATTCGTGACCCGCGCAGAACGCGAAGCACTTGGTCTGTTCCTGCAGCAGCATGCTCGCAAGATTACCGTGGCCGAGGCCGACCTTGCGGTCGTCGGCGACCGAGCCGGGGATGCAGAAACTCTGCAGCCCCTCGCCGAGCGTCTTGGCGATCTCGCTCGCGACCGTCTGACCGCGCTTGATCGCCACCGCCGCGCCGACGAGGTACGCCCAGCAGGCGTTCTCGAAGCAGATGGGCTGGATGTCGCGCACGCGCTGGATGATGTCCAGCCCCTTGCCGCGGGTGATCTTTTCCGCCTCTTCCAGCGAGGCGATGCCGTTGTCGTTCAAAAATTTGTTGACCTGAGCGATTCTGCGCTCGTAACTTTCAAAAAGAGCCATGATGACCTTCTCCTCTTACGCCTGACGCGGGTTGATGACCTTCGCGGCGTCGCCGAAACGGCCGTAGGTCTTCTGGAACTTCGCCACGAAATCCTTGACGGACATCTTCTCCAAGTCCTCGGTCGAGGTCTTGTTGACGAACTCCATCATCTTGCCGAGGTTCACGAACTGGTAGCCGATCACCTTGTTCTCGTCGTCGAGCGCCAGCCCGGTAACGTAGCCTTCCGCCATCTCCAGATAGCGTACGCCCTTCTCGGCGGTGCTGTACATCGTGCCGGTGATCGAACGCAGCTGCTTCAGATCCTCCAGCCCCGCGCCGATCGGCAGCCCGCCCTCGGAGAACGCCGTCTGGGTGCGGCCGTAGACGATCTGCAGGAAGAGTTCGCGCATCGCGGTGTTGATCGCGTCGCAGACGAGGTCGGTGTTCAGCGCTTCGAGCAGCGTCTTGCCGGGCAGGATCTCCGCCGCCATCGCCGCCGAATGGGTCATGCCGGAGCAGCCGATGGTCTCGACCAGCGCCTCCTGAATGATCCCCGCCTTGACGTTCAGCGTGAGTTTGCACGCGCCCTGCTGCGGCGCGCACCAGCCGACGCCGTGCGTAAGCCCGGAAATGTCCTTGATCTCTTTGGCCTTGGTCCAGGCGCCCTCCTGCGGGATCGGCGCGGGACCGTGCTTCGGCCCCTTGGCGACGCAGGTCATCTGCTCGACTTCGTGGGTGAAGTTCATGGTTGTTCTCCCGATGTGTATAATGCTCTGACTTTTTCCAGTACGGAAATCCGTGTTTAAAATACCGCTTGGAGAGCGTTTTTTCAAGATGTTCCGCTTGCATTTCCGCCGGGAAAGGGGTAGATTATCGACCGGTACGGCGCGACGGACGTTCCCGACGCCGAATCGAACGCGACGGAAAATCTTTTCATACCGTAAATGGAGCAAACATAAAATGATCAAGGTCAATCCCACTACCGTGTTCCGCGAGGAATTCGACAACAGCGCCATTCTCTTCAACCCCGACAGCGGCGACATCTTTTCGCTGAACCCGACCGGGCGGGTGATCTGGCAGGCGCTCGCGGAGGGCGGCGACGAAGCGGCGGCGCTGAAAAAACTCGCCGAAAATTGTCAGGAGCCCCTGCCCGAAAGCGCGGCAGACGACCTCCGCGAATTCATCGTCCAGCTGAAGGACAAGGGCTTTGTCGCCGATGTCTGAGTTCTTTCCGCCGGAGATGCACGCCCTGCCCGCCTCGGGCGGCGACTGGCGGATCTACCGCGGCAACAGTATGCTCCGGGTCTTTGCGCCCGGCGACCTGCTGCAGCTGGAGCCGCTTGCCGCGGCGCAGGCGGAACCTGGCGACGTGATCGCGTTCGACGCGCCGCACGGCGTCGCCGTCGTGCATCGGCTGATCGGGCGCACTCCGGACGGACGGCTCCGGACGATGGGCGACAACAATCCCCTCCCCGACGCCGGAACGACCCCCCCCGACGCGGCGGTGTTCCGCGTGGTCGCCATCCGGGAGGCGGACGGGACTTTGCGCCCGGTCGCCCGGGGCGCCGCGGGGCTCGCGGAGTTCCGGCGCAACCGGCGAAACCGCTGGTGGCACGCGGAACTGCCGCGCATTCTCGCCGGCATCTGCCGCCGGCTGTGGTGCTTCAAACGCACGCTGAACGACCCCGTCCGCTTCGGCGACGAGGAGATCTTCTACGCGGGACGGACCCCGGTGGCGCGGCGCGGCGGCGACCGCTGCGTGCGCTGGACCTCGCCGTGGTATCGGGTCGTCTACCGGATCGGGGAACGATGAGCCGACTCCCGGTACTCCTGCTGATCTTCAACCGACCCGACACGACGCGCCGGGTCGTCGAAGCGCTGCGCGCCTACCGCCCGGAACGGCTCTTCATCGCCGCGGACGGTCCGCGCCCCGACCGCCCCGACGACGCCGAGAACTGCCGCCGCGCCCGCGCGGTCGCGCTCGACGCCGGCTGGGAGTGCGAGGTGCGGACCCGACTGCTCGACGCCAACCTCGGCTGCCGCGCCGCCGTGAGTTCGGCGCTCGACTGGTACTTTTCGCAGGTGGACGCCGGCGCGGTGCTGGAGGACGACTGCCTGCCTTCCCCGGATTTCTTCCGCTTCGCCGCGCTGATGCTGGAGCGCTTCCGCGACGACGAACGGGTGATGCACATCTCGGGGGTGAACTTTCAGGACGGGATCCGCCGCGGCTCCGCCGACGCCTTCTACTCGACGATACCGCACATCTGGGGCTGGGCGTCGTGGCGGCGGGCGTGGCGGCACTACGACGTCGAGATGCGCGACTATCCGGAACAGCGGGACTCCGGCGCGCTCGCCGAACACCTGCCGGGAACGCCCTATTTGAAGTGGGTGCTGCTCCGGATGATGGAACAGACCTACCGCAAGTCGCCATACTTCAACACGTGGGATGTGCAATGGCACTACGCGCTCGCCAAACGCGGCGCGCTCGCGGTCGCGCCCAACGCGAATCTGGTCAGCAACATCGGCGGCAGCGGCACCCACCAAGTCGCTGGTTCGCTCTGCGGACGGCCGTTCGGGAAACTGCCGGAGCCCTTCGCGTTTCCGCCGCCGCCCGCGGGGGCGGACACCGCCGCCGACCTCCACACGCTGAACCGGATCTACGCCGGAAACTGGAAGTCGCGCCTCCGCTACCTCGCGGAACAGGTATTCGGGTTCCGGGGCTGAACCGCGAGCATCCGCGCGAGTTCCGCCGCCACCCGCTTCGCCGGGACCTCCGCCACACAGGGGCAGACCGTATCGAACCGGCGCGTACACCGCCACGCGCACCCGGCGCAGGGCAGATCGACCCCGACCGGATGCGGAACGCAGACATAGGACGCGGTAAACTCCTCCGGGTACGGGTAGTACCACCCGGGATGCCCGCCGCCCGTCACCGCCAGCGCGGGAACACCGCACCACGCCGCGAAGTGGATCCCCCCCGTGTCGTTGCCGACGACCATCCGGGCGTGCGCCAACAGCCGCGCGAACTCCCACGCCGTGAGTTTCCCCGCCAGCGGCATCGCCCGGTCGCCGAGCGAGCGCGCGGCGGAGTCGACGAGCGGCGCTTCCGCCGCCGTACCCGCGACGGCGCACGGCAGATCGCACCCGGCGAGCGCTTCGCCCCACCGCTCCGGAAACCACGCGGCGCGCCGCCCCTTGCCGCTGCCCGGCAGCACGACCAGATAACACCCCGGCGCCCACTCCGGCAGCGGCGGGGGGAGTTCCGGGCGCGGGACTCCCCGAACGGCGCCGAGCGCGTCGGCGAAAGCGTGATCCTTACGCGATTCGTGCCACTCGGTCGGACACGCGACGCGCCGACCGTAGAGCCGCTTTTCCAGACTTCGCCCGAGCGCGGCCTGCAGATGCGCGTCGCCGACTTGGAACGCATATCCCGCCTCGGCCCCGGCGGCGAGCGCCAAACGATCCTCCAACAGCGGTTCGCGGAAGAAACGCGGCTGCAGCAGCGTCCCGTACCGTCCAGCCGCGACGCGCCGGTCCATCCGGCGGCGGTACTCCATGTCCGTCATGTACCGCCGGACCTCCAACGCGATGAACTCGTCGAATGGCAGCAGGCGCTCCGCGACTTCGCTCCACGCGGCGTTGGCGCACAAGGCAAGATGGTACTCGCCGCGCGGATAAAGTTCGCGCAACGCGAGCGCGTAAGGCAGATACAGCGAGAAGTCCCCGAAGCCGTCCAGCCGGATCGCCAGCACCCGGCGGGCATCATGACCGCGGCGGCGAAAAGCCAGACGCGCCCGGATCAGATCCGCGGTCAAAGCGATTTTGCTGCCGATACGCATGACCCGCGCACCCTTCCCGCTTCACCGCTTTTTCAGCACGAACACCCCGCCGATGGCAAACAGATTGGGCAGCGCCTCGGTGAGCCGGGGAAAACGCGCCGGCAGCGGCGTTTCCTGCAGGATCTCGATATCCAGCGATTCGCACAACTCCCGGAAGTCCCGGATCGTGCTGAAGTGGATGTTCGGCGTGTCGTACCAATGATAGGGCATCTGCGCGTTGCGCGGCATCCGCCCCTGAAAGAAGACTTGGAGCCGACAACTCCAGTGACCGAAGTTGATCACGCTGACCGCCGCCTTGCGCCCGATCTGCACCATGCGTTCGAGCAGGCGGTCGGGGTGGCGCATCTCCTGCAGCGTCTGGCTGAGCAGCACCCAGTCGAAACTGCCGTCGGCGGTGAAATCAAGTTTGCCGTTGAGGTCGCTCTGCACGACGGGGACTCCGTTGGAGATGCAGCGGCCGATCAGCCCGGCGTCGATCTCGACGCCCTGCACGATGGCGCCCTTGTCCTGAAGTTGTTTCAAAAACGTGCCGTCGCCGCACCCGAGGTCGAGCACCCGCTCGCCGGGAGCGACCAGACCGGAGATCACATCCAGATCCCGGCGGCGGTTCAGATCGCGGACTTTCTTAAACATGGCGGAACCCCTCCTGCCGGTGGCGCAGAAAATCCCGGATCATCCGCCCCAGCGTATCGACTTCAAGCAGAAACGCATCGTGACCGTAACTCGACTGAATCTCGCAGAACGACACCGTCAGCCGATTCCGCAGCATCGCCTCGACCAGACGCTTCGACTGCCACGTCGGGAACAGCCAGTCGCTCGAAAACGACACCACCAGAAACGCCGCCTTGGCTTGGGCGAAGGTCTGCACCAAGTCGCCGTCGGCGTGCGACGACAGATCGAAGTAGTCCGTCGCCCGGGTGATGTAAAAGTAACTGTCGGCGTCGAAGCGCTCGACGAAGCGCTTGCCCTGATGCTCCAGATAACTCTCCACCGCGAAGTCGTAGTTGAAGTCGTAGTCGTAGGACTCCTTGTTCTGCAGATTGCGCCCGAACTTGCGGCTCATCGTCTCCTCGGAGAGGTAGGTGATATGCGCCAACATCCGCGCCGCTCCGAGTCCGCGCGACGGCGGATCGTCGGCGGAGTAGTCGCCGTTGCGGAAAGCGGGATCCGCCTTGATCGCCTCGCGCGCCACCCAGTCGAAGGCGATGTTCTGCGGCGAAAACTGCCCCGCCGTGGCGATCGGGATCGCGCAGTCCAACGAATCCGGGTAACTGATCGCCCACTCCAAGACCTGCATGCCGCCCATCGAGCCGCCGACCACCGCGAGCAGTTTTTTGATGCCGAGATGATCGACGAGCGCCCGCTGGGCGCGCACCATGTCGCGCACGGTGATGACGGGGAAATTCAGATTGTAGGGTTTGCCCGTGTCCGGATCGATCGAACGCGGCCCCGTGGATCCCGAACAGCCGCCGATAATATTCGAGCAGATCACGAAATATTTGTCGGTGTCGATGTACTTGCCGGGACCGATCATCGCATCCCACCAACCGGGTTTGCGGTCCTCGGGAGCGTGGCGGCCGCAGACGTGCGCGTCGCCCGAGAGCGCATGCGTTATCAGCACCGCGTTGGAGCGTTCCGCATTCAGCGTGCCCACCGTTTCGTAGCGGATGTTCACCCCCTTGAGTTCGCGTCCGCAATCGAGCGGCAGCGCCTCGGGCAGCAGAAAATCCCGTTGCTCGACCAGAAGCGTATCTGTAATTTTATCAGCGAGTTCGCTCACTTCGGCATCACCTGAAAAAACTGTCGGCGTTCGGTTGAATAAACATATCCTATAATATAACACCGAGGTCGCCGTTTTACAACACGGGGGCCAAGCGCGCCACCAGTTCGCCCGGCGACCTTTCGCCGTCGATCCGGGTGCGCCCATAGTCGCGCTGCAGATCGGCCGCCAGCGCCGTTCCCGGCGGGGCATCCAAGATCTCCGCGGCGAACCAGCCGTCGCGAGTTTTCAAAGCGACCAGATCGACATCGTTTTCGCCCGCTTTCAAGTCGGCCGCTCCGGCGGTGGTGAGAAACACCCCGGGACATGTGGCGAACACCTTGATCCGCATGGTCCCGGCGGGACCGCCCCCCGCGAAGCGTTTCTCGAACTTCATGCCGGGTTTCGCCTCGATGCCGTTCCAGCCGCCGAAGGTCCGCGGTCCATGGTCGAAGATCCACGTCACGCCGTCGGCGTCCACGATCCGCGTTCCGTCGGGACGCACCAGACGCATCACCGCACATTCGCAGCGGTCGCGGTAAAAGTCGAACGCGAAGATGCTCAGCCACGCCCCCGCCAGCACCGCCGCCGCGAAACGCAACAGCCGTTCGCGCGACAACTCCTTATCCATCAGGTAGGTTACGGCTCCGCCGGCGAAAACCGCCGCCAGCGGCAGTATCGGCGCCCGGAAACGCGACAGATCGTAAAACAGCGCGATCGACAGCCAGTAGACGATCACGAAAGCGTAGAGCATCCACCACTCGAAGCCGCCGCGTTTCAGTTGCGGCAACAGCAGCAGCGCCCCCGCCAACGCCAAAGTCAGCAGCACGGCGCTCCGCCCGATCACCAGCACCCGAAGCAGCGGACTCTGCGCGCCCTCACCATAGAGCGACACGTTGTTGGGGATCTCGCCGGCGTCCCAAAAGAGCAGGGCTTTCCGGAATTGCAGTTCCAGAAACGCCGCCGGCGCTTCGCACAGCCAGCGCCACATCTGACGCGGCACCGAGATCCCCTGCGAATGCAGCCGCATCATCCGGTGGAAACTCGCCGGATACTCCATCGGCCCCGCGGGCAATCCGGGCTCGCGTCCGCCGGGCGGAGCCTCCGGCGTGTTGCCCAGCGCCAGTACCGCGCCGGAGGCGGTGCTCGGTCCGCACAACGCCCCCGTGACACGCGTATTGTGCCAGATGAACGGCAGTTCCACCAACAGCAGCGCCCCCGCGAACGCCAATGAGTGGAGGGCGCGGCTCCGTCGCTCGCCGCGCTCCCGGAACAGCCGGATGACCAGCCAAACGGCGACCGGGATCACCAGCAGCAGCGCGTTGCCGCGCGTCAGGACCGCCACTCCGGCGACCGCCCCGCACAGCGCCCACCACCGCCACGAACGGTGCGCCTCGGCGACCGACAGCAGGTAAAAAAACAGCGTAAGGTTGAACGCCTGCAGCGTTTCGTTGAGCTGGAACGGCGCATACAGCAACAGCGGGGTGGAGATCGCGGTCAATCCCGCGGCGACCAGCGCGCCGCGCCGGTCGAAGAGCCGCTCCGCCGCCGCTCCGGCGAGGAACACCGTCCCGCCGCCGAGCAGACATTGCGCCAGCGCCACCGTCCACGCCCCGCCGCCCAGACCAAACAACAGCGGCAGAAACACCACATAGTAGAACGGCTGATAGTAAAACTCCCCGCGATAGGTCCCGGCCGCGATCCGCCGGGCGAGATCGACGTAGGTCGCCATATCGGTGACTTTGGCGGGAGCGAGCATATTGTTCGCCCCGCCGTTGATCGCGGCAAAGTCGAACGCCACCCACAGCCGCAGGATCGTGCCGAGCGCCGCGAGCGCGGCGAGCCACCACAAAAAACGCCGTCGGGAGAGCCGGTTCCCCTGCCCCTCCGGCGGCGTGCCGACCGCATTGCGACGCTTCAAACCGTCATCAACTCCTTTTCCTTGGCGGCGAGAGCGGAATCGAGGATGCCGATATAGCGGTCGGTGAGTTTCTGGATCTCCGCCTCCGCCTTCTTCTGCTCGTCCTCGGTCATGATGCCGTCCTTCTGCGCTTTTTTCACGAAGTCGTTGCCCTCGCGGCGCACATTGCGCAGCCCCACCTTCGCCTCCTCGGTTTCCGCCTTGGCCTGCTTGCAGAACGCGACGCGGCGATCCTGGCTCAATTCGGGGATCGGCAGTTTGATCGTCCGCCCGTCGCTCATCGGCGTGATGCCGAGGTTGGACGCCATGATCGCCTTTTCGATCGCCTTGACCGCCCCGGCGTCCCACGGCTGGATCACCAGCAGACGCGGCTCGGGAGCGGTGATGCCGGCGATCGCGTTGAGTTTGGTCTGCGTGCCGTAATATTCGACCATCACGCCTTCGACCAGCGCCGGAGATGCCTTGCCGGTGCGGATCGCGGCGAAACTGTTTTTGAGCGCCTCCTCGGTCTTCTTCATCCGCGCTTCAAGTTCGGACTTGAGATTTTCTTTTGTCAACTGCGCCATGTCGAACATCCTCCACAAAATAGATGACTGGTTGATACCGGCTCCCATATTCCCGGAAAAAGATAATCCGTCATAAACGATTTGTCAATTTGCCGAAGCCGCTTTTCCGGAAAAAAAACGCGGATTTTTCCCGCCTGCGGCCGCCGGGATAAAAAAACGCGACCGCCGCGACCGGCGACCGCGTTCGTGAGCGAACGATCCCGCAACTCCGCGGCGGATCTACTCCTCGACCGGGACCGGATTGGCCTCGGCGTCTTCCAGCATTTTCTTCAGTTCGCGCTTGCCGATGCCGCGGAGCGCGCAGATACGGACCTTGTGCGTGTAACGCGGCACCCGACGCCCCTGCTCCCAGACGCTGACGGTGTGCATCGCCACGCCGAGCAATTTGGCGAACTCCCCTTGGGTAAGCCCCAGTTTGGTGCGCAGGCGCAGGATCCCGGCGGCATTGATACGGACCCCTTTTTCCGTTTCCGGAGCAGTCTCGGCGGGAGCCGCCGCCTCTTCGGCGGGAGCGCCGCAGCGTTTTTCCAACGCCGCGATCTGCCGCTTCTGTTCCGCGACGAGTTTTTTGAGCGCGGAAATATTGTTCTGCAACGGCAGCACCGCCGCTTTCACCTCTTTGCGCGCCAAACGACGAATCTCCTCGGAAAGTGCTTGTTTGATGTCCATTATGATTTTCCTTCCACGATCAACTGTACTGCCGGTCCGGTCGAAGCGCCACGCGGCGTATCATCTTGCGGACAACGGCATACCGATTGTTTTATAATCATATACAATAACATCCGGAACCGTTTTTTTCAAGTGACAGAAAGATATTATCGCCGATTTTATCTTGAGCATATACCGCGGACGGCGAAGCGGGGCGGGTCTTCTTCACTTCGGAGACATTCCGCGGATCCGCGGGGCGAGCGGCATTGACATTGCGCTTTCCAAGGAATATATTATTCGAATATCACACAACGAAAACCATACGGGACGGTACATCGGCCATGGAGAATCCGACCACCCGGAAGAATGACAATTCGGGACACCGCCAGCGTCTGCGCGAACGCTTCTGCCGCGCGGGGCTGGACGGTCTGCAGGAGTACGAAGCGATCGAACTATTGCTCTCGTACGCGATCCCCCGCCGCGACGTGAAGCCGCTGGCCAAGCAACTGCTGCGCGACTACGACTCCCTCTGCGGTCTGATGGACGCAACCATCTATTCGCTGACCGAGAAACACGGCATGGGCACCTCTTCGGCGGTGCTGATCCGGCTCGTCCGGGAGTTGTGCTCCGCGTACCTCGAGCAGCGCGCCCGCGCCGTGGAGGTGCTGGGGTCGACCAAGGACGTCGAAAAGTTCGTGCGCATGAAGATCGCTGGCGGTCAGAAAGAGACGCTGATGACCATCTACGTCAATGCCCGCAACCGCATCATCGAATACGATCTCACCCCCGGCACGGTCAATCGGGCGGCGGTGTTCGTGCGCAATCTGGCCCAGCGGGCGGTGCTTTGCAACGCCACCGGGGTGATCCTCGCCCACAACCATCCCAGCGGACTCTGTCTCCCTTCGCCGGACGACATCCAGCTCACCAGATCCATCGACGCCGCACTGAAGACTTTCGGCGTCAAACTGCTGTGCCATCTGCTCGTCACTCCCGCCGAATGTCGGCATATCGCCGTCGGTTGACATCATTCATGAAAAATACTAAACATTATTGTAAAACCGGGATGGAAAAACCCGTGCCGCCGGTGTATATTTATTATTATGTATCGTGACGGTAAAAAAACGGATGTCTCCGCCGGATGCCGGTTGGCAAAACGGATCATCCCCTGTCTGGACGTCAAGGACGGACGGGTGGTCAAAGGGGTCCACTTCCAAAATCTGGTCGACGCCGGCGATCCGGTTTCCGCCGCTAAAAGTTACGACGAACAGGGCGCCGACGAACTGGTGTTTCTGGACATATCCGCCAGCAGCGACGGGCGCGGAACGCTGCTCGACGTGGTGCGGCGCACCGCGCACGAAGTGTTCATCCCGCTGACCGTCGGCGGCGGGATCCGTTCGGTCGAGGACATCCGCCGCCTGCTGCTCGCTGGCGCCGACAAGACCTCGCTCAACACGGCCGCGGTGCTGCAGCCCGATCTGCTGCGCGAAGGCGCGGAACGCTTCGGCAGCCAGTGTATCGTACTGGCGATCGACGCCAAGCGGGTCCCCGGCGCCGCGCGCTGGGAGGTCTACACGCACGGGGGGCGGCGGCCGACCGGGATCGACGCGCTGGAGTGGGCGCGGCGCGGCGTGGAACTCGGCGCGGGCGAGATCCTGCTCACCAGCATGGACGCCGACGGAACGCAAAGCGGTTACGACTGCGAACTCACCCGACTCGTGTCGCGCAGCGTGAACGTGCCGGTGATCGCCTCCGGCGGCGCGGGGGAACTGCGCCACCTGGCGGAGGTACTCGACCGGGGATGCGCCGACGCGGTGCTGGCGGCGGGGATCTTCCACTTCGGGAAGTTCACGATCCGCGACGCCAAGGAGTATCTGCGGGGACGGGGCATCCCGGTCCGACGGTAAACGAAGCCAATTACGGAAGGCAACCATATAACCACCTTCAAGAGAAAAGGAAAAGAAAAATGACGAAGGAAGAACTCAGAAAACTCGCGCTTGATTATCACAGTCAGGGCAAGCCCGGCAAGATCACCGTCAAGTCGACCAAGTCCTGCCGCACCGGTCTGGAACTCTCGCTCGCCTACACCCCCGGCGTCGCCCAGCCGTGCCTGGAGATCAAGGATCATCCCGAGGACGTCTGGAAGTACACCGCCCGCGGCAATCTGGTCGCGGTGGTGAGCGACGGCACCGCGGTGCTCGGTCTGGGCAACATCGGCCCCGAGGCGGGTCTCCCCGTCATGGAGGGCAAAGCGGTGCTCTTCAAGAGTTTCGCCGATATCGACACCGTGCCGCTCTGCCTCGGCAAAGTCTTCAACGAGAAGGGCCGCACCGACGCCAAGAAACTGATCGAGGCGGTGGAAAAACTCGAACCCACCTTCGGCGGCATCAACCTTGAGGACATCGCCGCCCCCGCCTGTTTCGAGGTCGAGACCGAACTCAAGAAACGCATGGGCATCCCCGTCTTCCACGACGACCAGCACGGCACCGCGATCATCTCGATGGCGGCGATCCTGAACGGCATCAAACTGCTCGGCAAGAAGATCGAAAACTGCCGCTTCGTGGTCAACGGCGCCGGCGCGGCGGGCATCGCCTGCAGCCGCTTCTACCTGACCGCCGGGGCGCGCAAGGAGAACTTCATCATGTGCGACTCGAAGGGCGTCATCTCCACCGACCGCACCGACCTCAACGAGCAGAAGCGCTTCTTCGCCGCCGACACCAAACTCCGCACCCTCGCCGAAGCGATGAAGGGCGCCGACATCTTCCTCGGCTTCTCCGCGCCGAACTGCGTGACCGCCGAGATGGTCAAGTCGATGGCTCCGAATCCGATCATCTTCGCGATGGCCAACCCCGTGCCCGAGATCATGCCCGACGTGGCGCTCGCCGCCGGAGCCACGCTGGTCGGCACCGGCCGCAGCGACTTCCCGAATCAGATCAACAACGTCCTCGGCTTCCCCGGCATCTTCCGCGGCGCGCTGGACGTGCAGGCGACCGACATCAACGAGGAGATGAAGATCGGCGCGGCGCAGGCGCTCGCCGAACTGGCGACCATGGAGATCCCCGCCGACGTCAAGAAGGAACTCGAGGCGGCGTATCCCGAGGACGCCAAGCGCGGACTCTTCGACACTCCCGCCGGCATCCGCCGCGAGATGGTCATTCCGAAGCCGTTCGACCCCCGGGTCGTGCCGCACGTCGCGCGCAAGGTCGCCGAGGCGGCGATCAAGAGCGGCGTCGCCCGCAAGACCATCACCGACTTCGACGCCTACGAAAAGAGCGTGGCCGAGCGCATCCGCGCCAGCCGCGCCAACTGAGCGAAGATGAAAAGTTTCCGCAAGGAACTGGTCATGCACCTCCCCGTCCGGCGGGCGTTCGTGAACATCACGCCGCAGGTCGAGGAGGCGCTCGCCGAATCGGGGATCCGCGAGGGGCTACTGCTCTGCAACGCCATGCACATCACCGCGTCGGTCTTCATCAACGACGACGAGGGCGGTCTGCACCGCGACTTCGAGGCTTTTCTGGAGCGGCTCGCCCCGGAAAAACCCTACGGGCAGTACCACCACAACGGCTTCGAGGACAACGCCGACGCCCATCTGAAACGGCAGATCATGGGGCGGGAAGTCGTGGTGGCGGTCACGCGCGGGCATTTGGACTTCGGTCCGTGGGAGCAGATCTTCTACGGCGAGTTCGACGGCATGCGCGACAAACGCATCCTCATCAAGATCGTCGGCGAGTGACCGCGCGGGAACCGGCTTGATTCAACGGCGAAGACGGCGTCGGGAACGATCCGCTTCGCCGTTTTTCTTTTTGTTAATGCCGGAGAAGCAATTGAAAACCGCTCCGGAACGGGATATATTAACCTATTGGGTTATTTTCGTTAAGATCAAAACGGGGAGATGGGTCCATGACATTGACGAGATACGGTTTCCGCGAATGGGGGACCGCGCTGGCGGTCGCACTGATCCTGTGGTCGGCGTGCGTCGTACTTTACCGCTACGGCTATCCGCGCACCGGGATCGTCGCCGCGGCGGTGGTGCTGGTGTTGTTTCTGGCGTTTGCGGCCTTCTTCCGCAATCCGCACCGCACCGCGCCCAAGGACGAAAAACTTCTGGTCAGCCCCGCCGACGGCACCGTCCGCGACATCGAAGTCGTCCACGACTTCGATCTGCCGCCGTTCAAAGGCGACGCGCTGCGGATCGGCATCTTCCTCTCGGTGTTCAACGTCCATGTGAACCGCACGCCCGCGGCGCTGGCGGTCTCCAACGTGAACTACCGCCCCGGCAAGTACCTCGACGCCCGCGACCCCAAGTGCGGCAAGGAAAACGAGGCGATGACCATCTCGGGCGACGCGACCGTCGAGGGACGCTCGTTCCCGATGGCGGTGCGCCAGATCTCGGGCGCGATCGCGCGGCGCATCGTCTGCCCGGTCCAGCCGGGGCGCAAACTGGAGCGCGGCGAAGTCTACGGCATGATCAAATTCGGGTCGCGCACCGAACTGTACCTCCCCGCCGAGGGCTTTGAGGTGCAGGTGCGCGTCGGCGACACCGTCAAGGGCGGCGAAACGGTCGTCGCCGTCATGAAGACCCCCGAGGGAGTTGAAAAATGAGCCTCCGCGACGCCCGGGTATTCAAAGTCGTCCCCAACGCGCTGACCATCGGCAACTCGTTGTGCGGATTTCTCGCCATCCTTTACACGCTGCGCGTCTACGACAACGCCGAGACCGGCGACATGCTGCGGGTCTTCGTCGTGAGCGCGTGGATGATCTTCGCCGCGATGATCTTCGACGCCCTCGACGGATTCGCCGCGCGCACCTTCCACGCCACCAGCATGACGGGGATCCAGATGGATTCGCTCTCGGACATGGTCACCTTCGGCGTCGCTCCCGCGACGCTGGTGGCGATCATGACCCACCGCCTACGCAACGGCTCGATGGATCCGAAGCAGGAGCTGATCGTCTACGCGCTCTGCTCGATCTACCTCGGCTGCGCCGCGCTGCGCCTCGCCATCTACAACGTCAAGGCGATCACCGAGCACAAGAACTCCAAGTCCTTCTCGGGGCTGCCCTCGCCGGGAGCGGCGGCGGCGATCTGCGTGACCATCTTCTTCGTCTATTCGCTCTCCACCCGCGAGACGAGCCGCGTCGATCTCTACCGCCTGGCGTTCATATTGCCGGTCTACGCGGCGCTGCTCGGCGGGCTGATGGTCAGCAACGTTCCCTATCTGCACGTCGGCAAGTGGCTGATCTCGATGCTGCGCAACCGCCGGAAGCAGCTCTTCTTCGCCGTGCTGGTGGCGCTGGTGATCGTGTTCCGCATCAACGCGCTCGCGGCGATCGTCACGGGGTACATCCTCTCGGGGCCGCTCTCGCTGCTGCTGCCGAAAAAACTGCGCAAGCGCATCTTCGAGGATTGACGGCGCCATGCATGTCTTCATCACCGGAGGTGCGGGATTCATCGGCGGGCATCTTGCGGAGGCGCTGATCCGGCGCGGCGACCGCGTCCGGGTGCTCGACGACCTTTCGACCGGGAGTTTGCGCAACCTCGACCGCGTTCACGAAAGCCCCGATTTCGAGTTCATCCGCGGCGACGTCGTGCAGGATGCCTCGCTGGTGCGGCGCTGTGTCGCCGAGGCCGACGCCGTGATCCACCTCGCCGCCGCGGTCGGCGTGGAACTCGTGGTCAAAGAACCCGCGCGCACGATCACGACCAACGTCCACGGCACCGAAAACGTGCTCTCCCCCGCCGCCGAGTTCGGCAAGCGGGTGATCATCGCCTCGACCAGCGAGGTCTACGGCAAATCCGCCAACGACAGTTTCGCGGAGGACGACGATCTCATCATCGGGCCCTCCGTCCATTCGCGCTGGAGTTACGCCTGCAGCAAACTCCTCGACGAGTTCCTGCTGATGGCGCACTGCCGCGCCGCCGGACTGCCCGGCACCGTCGTCCGCTTCTTCAACACCGTCGGTCCCCGGCAGACCGGGCGCTACGGCATGGTGATACCGCGCTTCGTCGGCGCGGCGCTGGCGGGCAAACCGCTGCAGGTCTACGGCGACGGCCAGCAGACGCGCTGTTTCTGCCATGTCGCCGACGTGGTCGAGGCGCTGCTGCTGCTCCTCGGGCGCGAGGAGACCTACGGTCAGGTCTACAACATCGGCAGCACCGAGCGCATCTCGATCCGCGACCTCGCCGAGCGGGTCATCGCCCGGACACAAAGCACGTCGAAGATCGAACTCGTCCCCTACGACATCGCCTACGCCGCCGGGTTCGAGGACATGCGCCGCCGCAAACCGAACACGTCGAAGATCGCCGCTCTCACCGGCTGGCGGCCGAAGCACGACCTCGACGGGATCATCGACGACGTCGCAGCCGATCTGCGCGGGTGTTGAATCACTTCGCCCCGGCGCGGCGCTCCGGGATCAGGCGGAACGAGAACTCCCCGTCGGAGGGGTAGAAGCAGTCGAGGCGATCCTCCCCATACCGGAACGGTCGGCCGGAAAAGGGATCGGTCGGCAAATCGCGATGCTCCGGGAGTTTCCCCGTCCGGCGGCGCTCCATTTCGAACTTGACCGCGTATCGGACCATCCGCGCCCACGCCTTGCGTTTGGAGACCTGTTCCAAGTCCGAAGTGGAGACCAATGACGCAAAAAACGGCGGCACCTTTTGCCGAAAACTGAGCCGCAGCGCCTTCTCCGCGTCGTGATAATCCCGATCCAGCAGCGGGCGGTCGTCGAGCAGCAGGCGCATCACCTGACCGCGCCACCACGGGAGTAAAATACGCACCCAAACCAGCAGGCCGTACTCTCCCTCCAGTGGACAGAAGATCCGGCAATACGCCATATTCTCCGTCACCGTGGCGCGAAAGGCGTAACGCGCCGCCAAGGAGACATCCGCGCGGTGCTGGAACTCCGCTTCCGCGAGCAGCCGCCGCGGGGGGAGTTCGGTCAGCAGATCCTCCACGAGTTTTACCCGCATCCGCTGCGCAACGTTCCAATACAGCGCGCCCAGCGGCAGATCGTACAGCGGCAGATTGTTCACCGCCTCCAGATCGACAAAGGATTCCTCAGCGAGGCTCGGGCGCTCATGCGGCGGCGCCAGCAGTATTTCCAACCTGCGCCACTGGCAGTAACGATCGAATTCGGCACCGCCCTTCCACCCCCCGTCGACGACTGCGGCACGAAGCCGCTTGCGGAACGCGGCGAGACGAGGTCGCACGGCGGCGACCTCCAACTTCACCGCTTCGTCCGGGACCGCGACGGCGCCGAGGTAAAAGTCCGTCGCAGCGGAGGACAACTTCGGCACCGTGCATCGTGCTTCGTCAAAGCCGGCCAACCACGCTTCGGGATGCGGCGGCAGTTCGTCGCGCACCCGGTATTCCAGACACCACCCGGCGATCATGAAGTTCAGCACCAAAACGGCGACCATGACGGCATACAGCAGCACCGCTTTCAGCGCCCCTCCCAGCGCCGCCGGCCGGGGGCCGCGCGGGCCATCCTCAAGCGGCAGACGCGGGAGTTTCCAGAACCACTCCGGGCGCGGCAGCAGGTCGATTCGGGGGCGCGGCGGCGGATTTTCCCGCCGCCACGGGAGGGAACGCGCACGCCAATCCAGGCGGAACAGCGCAAACATCGCCGCGCACGGCAGCGCGTACAACGCCCCCAGCACGATCAGCAGCAGATGCGCATGGACGGTCAGAGGCAGCCACGCCGCCCCCACCAGCCACAGCGCGGATGCCGGCCACGCGAGCAGATTCAGCACCCGGCACAGCGCACGGCGGCGCGGCGGCAGCGCCGCGGCGTGGCGGGAACACCATCGGAACGCGGCGACCGCCCCCCCAGAACGGGATCATCGTACCGGTGCGGAGGTCGTCGCGCTGATCCGCGGAGTGCCGCAGCCCAAAGACCAAACCGGGAAAACCGCTCGTCCAGATGAAAAAATTGAGGTAGCCGATGAAAAACAACAGCCGACTGGGGAAAAGGAACGCGCACGCTCCGAAGAGGCCGAGCGACAGAGTGAGCATCAGCCAGAAATTCCACTCCGACAGGCGGCGGATATTCAACAACTTCCACAGGATCGGCTTGAAGTCGCCATCCTCGTCCAGCCGATGGAACTCCCCGCCGGGGAGACGCGCGACCATGGTGGAAAAATTCACTTCGCCGCGACCGTGCCGACGCACGATCTCCCGCGCGTCCAACTCGACCTCGCCTTCGGGCAATCGCACCAGATAACGGGGAACTTCGATCGTCTTGCGGGGCATATGTCACCTCCCATGCCCGCCGCGAGCGGCGGAGTTATTTTTTGCTCCGGTACAACCGGCGCAGTTCTTTCAGCGTTTCGCGCACCAGCGTGTCGCCGCCGGCGGGACCGTAACTGTAACTGTACGGCTCGGCGCTGTAGCCGCGGCTCTCCAGCGCCCGCTCGGTCGGCAGATACCCCGACGGAGCGCCGCCCATCGCCGCCAGCTGGACGATGAAGACCAGTTCGTAGGGGCTTTGCCGCTGGATCCGGTGCATGTAGTCGATGAAGAGTTCGAAGGGGTTGCTGGCGAATGCGACATCCCCCAGCCGGACGATGTGCAGTTCCGAGGTGTAAGCGGGCTTCTTCTTCACGCTCTCCGCCATGTCCAGTACCTTTTGGTACTTGAAGCGGCGGGTGGCGCGGTACGAGAGTTCCCGCAGGTTCGCCGTGGGGTCGGCGGCATCCGGCGGCGGCAGTTTTTCGAGCGCCTCGAGACTCCGGCGCGCCGTCTCGACCTCATCCGGAGCGTAGACCGCCCGCTCCAGTTTGGGATAGATCACGGTGTGACAGAGCGGCAGCACCGCCCGCTGATCCTTGCGCGCCCACGACAGCACCTCGTCGAACGATGCGAGCACCCGGTCGGCGATGTCCATCCGGTAGCGGATCACCCGCGCCTCCGCCCGGTCGCCGTACTTGAGCCGCAGCCGCCGCGTCTGCGCCTTCCAGTAGTGCTGCTGGCGCGGCGTGATGTCCCCCGCCGCCGCGCACTGCGGCAGGATGTGGATGCGGTCGCCGTACTTCGCCTTGAACGCCGCCCGCGCCTCGTGCCAGAAGTCGGCGGAAAGGTGTTTCCCGTCCACGTTGCCGCACTGCGCCGTGGTCGAGATGTTGATGACGCCGCCGGTCAGATTGCCCGCGCGGTCAAAGGTGAAGAGGTAGTTCGCAAAGGGATCCATCCCCGCTTCGTAATGGCTGAACTCGGGGATGTTCGGCCCGTGCATCGTGCCGCGGCCGAGCAGCACCGGCGCGTTCGGATCGTGCTTGAGCCGGGGGATCCGGGTCAGATCTTCGCGGTAGATCGTGCGGCGGCTGAACCCCGCCACCACAAAGCCGTACCCCCACGCCACCTTGCCCGGAGCGCGGTTGTTCCACGCCTCGACGATCGCATCGGCGGCGGACCGGTAAAAGAACTTGCGGTACTCGCCCTGTTCGTCGAAGGGGATCCCCGCGGGGACGCCGTGACGCCCCGGTCCGCGGAGCGCCGCCCCGGTATGGGTGTGGGTGGAGTGGACGATCAGTTTCCCGACCGGGACCTTGGGCGCCCGTTTGCTCACCAGACGCTTGATCGCGGCAACGTCGAGCGGGTTGATATGCACATGGTCGCAGGAAAGAAAGATCACCGCGTCGACGCCGTTGCCGATCGCCAGCGCGGTCATCATCAGCTTGTCGCTCATCCCCTGCGAAACGGGACGGGTCCAGCCGCCGGGGATGATCACCGGCAAGTCGGTGGAGATATCCCGCTCCGCCCAGCCGATGCGGAGCGGTCCCGGGGTGAGGTTGACCTTGCCGGGAACGGACTCGACGGAACGCTTTACGGGCGCGGGACGCTTCTTCGGCTTCGAAGCGGTTTTGGTATTCGGCGCGACGGGGGCGGTCTTGACCTCCGGGACCGCGACCTTTTTCGGCACGGACTCCTCCGCCGCCGCTCCGCCCAGCGTCAACACCGACGCCGCGATCCAACACCAGACATTACGCCCACGAACCATCGTCTGCCCCCCCTGATTCAACCCCCGCGGATCACCGCAAGATACTGCGACACATTGTTGATTTAGTATAACACACGTCCCGGGATTTTGCAAATTCGCAAACAAAAAAAACGGAGCCGTTTCCGACTCCGCCCCGGGTCATTCAGGAAGCGCGGCGACGCCTCACTTGGCCCGGCCGTTCCACAGCCCCTGCAAATAGGTGACGGCATCCAGAAACTCCGTTTCCTCCTTGAGGTGCTCGACGATCACCGGCAGGTCGGGCGAGAGGGCGTCCGCGAGTTCCATGTAGTGCAGCAAATCGAATTTCCCCGTACCGCAAGGAGTTTCCGGCATCCGCACCGTGAGTTTGGTATCCAGCGCCACATCCTTGATGTGACAACTCTTGATGTACGGCCCGAGCAGTTCGAAGCAGTGGTCGAGGAACTCCCGGCAGAAGAGCAGTTTCTTCGGATCGGAGATCATGTTCACCGCGTCCATGTGCACAGCGAACCCCGGACGGTCGACCTTGCGGATCAGTTCCAAATAACTTTCCGGCGAATCGGGGACCATCCACGGCATCGGTTCGACGGTATAAAAGGTCCGGGTCGGGTTGACCGCGTCGATGATCTCCTGAATGGTCTCCACCATGCGCGATTGAAAGCCGGGATCGTAATTGCCGCGGTGGGCGCCGTCCCAGATCTCGGAGGCGCTCCCGGTGATGTTGACCGCACAGCGCGCGCCGACGTACTCCGCGAGTTCCAACTGGCGCTTGCAGTAGTTGACGTTCTCCGCCCGCTGGACGGGATCGGCGGTCATGGTGTTCTTCCACGCGCCGACTTCGGCGATCACGAGGTCGTTATCTTTGCAGGCGCGCACATAGGCGTCGATATCCGCCTCGGGGGCGTCGTACTTCAACGGGAACGTCACCGCCTTCAGCCCCAGTTCCACATATCGCGCCGCCCACTCCCGCGGCGAATCCGCCGCCAGTTTTTTCGATACTCCCAAGCGCATGGTCAGACTCCGTTTTATGGATTTTCGGTTGTGTTATATTATACACGCCGCTCCGGGATTTATCAAGATTGCAGTTCCGAAATACCGGATTTTTGCGGCGGCGGCTTGACAGATGTCCCGTCGGGCGATATAATACGGATAATACAAACAATTGCGGCCGGGCAAACAGATAAGATGAAACTGGACAGCATAGGCTTTGAATATGTGATCGACGATTTTCGGGGCGCGGCGACCGACATTGAACGCGCATTGCACTGCCTGTTCAACAATTCCTTACCGGATGACAGTGACCTTGCCGCCGGCAGGATGTTGCCGTATTTCAAGATCAACGTATTTGTAAACAACCGCTTTTGCTGGTCGAATTCATGTTCGCTTCAAGTGCTGTCGGAACTCGTAAAGACGCGGGAAGGAGTATTCCGTCCCTTCGATGTCGTCTGCGGATGCCCGGAGTGCGAAATGGAGGTTTCGGAAATCCGCTCCGAAAATGACGGCGTAATCATCCGCTGGTCGATGGCCGATCCGGAACAGCCGGGGCGGCTGTTCGAGGACATGCCGAAACGTGACTGCGACGAATGCGAACAGGAAAACTGTTCCTTCCGTAAACCGGAGAAACATCTGTGCTATTGTTTTTCCGCGAAAGAGTTTTGGGAGGAAATCCTCAAATTGGCGAGAACCGTGATGGCGGTGTACAACATCGGCGAATCGGCTTTAGGTGGACCGCTTACGGAGGAGGAGCAAAAAAAACTCATTGACGCCCATGGCAAGGAGTGGGGATGGAACTGGGATCTTGAAGAAGATTGGAGCGACTACCATTGGCTGCGCGAAGGCGCGGTAAAACTGCTGTCCACCCAACCGCTGTTGTCGAAGCCCCCACCGGACTCCGCCCCCATCCCGAAAGAGGCGTTACCGCTCTCGAGCGGCGATGGCGACGACGACGGGAACACCGAAGATCGCGATGCGGAAATCGGCGTCGACCCGCCCCCCGAAGCGATAATAAAAACACCGCCCCCGGTATTGTACTATGCGGAGGGAGATCCCGAACCGCCCCCGGAGGATGTCCCCGGCGACGCGGCGGAGACCTTTGCCACCCTGCGGGCGGGAATGCTCGCTCATACCACTGTGCTCATCGAATATCAAAGCGTCTGCGGGGACCGTTCCGAACGGGAAATCCTGCCGGAAATACTGGTGCGGGAAAACGGGCGCTGGTACTGCGCCGGCTTCTGCACCGTACGCTGGGAGCGGCGGACATTCCGACTGGACCGCATTGTCCACTGCACGCCGCTGAATGTGCATGCGGCTCCGAGCGGTATCGCCGCGGAGGTAAAACGAGTCGGGCTCTTCGCCGGAATGAACTGATCCCGTCCGGCGGAAACGGCTTGACAAAAAAAAGTCCGAATGTAAATTATATCATCTCACAACGGGCTTTTTTCCAAGGGGGAACGACTATGAAACGCCTTTTGCTCATGCTGTTCGCCGTCTGCGCCGTGGCGCAGGCTGCCGAACCCGAACTCAAGATCGGCTGGGGCCGCCGCTCCATCAATCCCGGCCGCCCGGTGGCGATCACGGGGCAGTTCTACCTGCGGGTGTCGATCGGGGAGTACAATCCCGTCATGACCGAGGCGCTGGTGATCGAGAACGGCCGCGACGCCGTCATCTTCGCCTCCGTGGACACGGTGATGCTGCGCGGCGGCATCCTCGACCGGGTGCAGGCGAAACTCCGCTCCGCCGCGCCGGAGATCCCCGCCGACAAGATCGTGATGAACGCCACCCACACCCACGCGGGACCGTCGTTTTCGACCGCCGAGCCGGCGGTCGAGGGGCTGACCTACATGCCGACCGAAGCGATTCTGGATTTCCTCTCCACGCAGATCGCGGACGCGATCCTGACGGCGTGGAAGTCCCGCGCGCCGGGGGCGGTCGCCTACGGTTACGGCTTTGCGACCGTCGGACACAGCCGGCGCACCGTCTACCTCAGCCACGATCCCAAGATCCAGGGCGCAGTCGGAGCGTTCACCAACGGACTCGCCCGGATGTACGGCAATACCGGCGATCCGAACTTCAGCCACTACGAAGCGGGGACCGACGCGTTCATCAATCTGCTCTACACCTTCGACACGCAGGGAAAACTCACCGGCGCGGTGGTCAATGTGCCCTGCCCCGCGCAGACCAATGAAAACGCGTGGGAACTTCACGCCGGATTCTGGCACCCGGTGCGCGAAAAACTCCGCGCCAAACACGGCGACATCGGGATCATCGCCCAATGCGCCGCCGCCGGAGACCTCTCGCCCCGGCAGCTGCATTACAACCGGGCGGAACAACGCCGTTACCGCCTGAAGTACCCGCGGGAGACCGCCGCCTATCTGAAGCGCCCGCTGCGCTACCCCGACGGCTTCTTCACCAGCCCGGAGGCGCGGCAGAAGCGATTTGACCACGACCTGACCGAGATGCTGCGCGCTGAGGATATCGCCCGGCGGATCGCCGCCGCTTTCGACGAGGTGCTGGAGTGGGCGGGCAAGGATAAACTCGCCGCCCCGGTGCTGCGCCATCGGGTGCGCGGCGTGAAACTCGACCGCCGCCTCGTCAGCGAGGAGGAATACCGCACCGCCAAGGCGAACTACGAACAGCTTCTCGCGGAAAAGCGCAGCGCCGCGCCAAGTGCCGACCCGCACAGCGCGCGCACCATGAACGCAAGGATCAACCGCTGTCTGCGCGTCGTCCGCCGCTACGAGATGCAGAAGCAGGAGCCGCAGCTCGCCACCACCATCCACGCGGTGCGGATCGGCGACGCGGCGTTCGCCAGCAACCGGTTCGAACTCTTCATCGACTTCATGCACCGGATCCAGGGGCGCAGTCCGTTCGTGCAGACCTTCATCGTCCAGATCGCCGCCGATCCGGGAACGGACGGCGGCTCGTACCTCGCCACCGAACGCGCGGCGCGGGGCAAGGGCTACAGCGCGACGATCACCAGCAATCAGGTGTCGCCCGCGGGCGGTCAGCAATTGGTGGAGCAGACGCTCGATCTGCTGGACCAACTGCGCCGCTGACGGATACCCGCTTGCAACCCATAGTGTGCCGGAGTATATTAAAAGGATTTTTTGCCACGGCACAATATTGGGGGAAATATGTACCAGCGGATCAAGCGCGCGGTCTTCGAGGTCATCCAGCCCGCGGAAAAGGGGCATGTCGCCAGCCGGATATTCGACGTCTTCATACTGACGCTGATCTTCATCAGCATCGCGTCGGTATTCGTCATGACCTTCAATATCCCCGAGTGGCTCGGCCGCCTGCTGAACAAATTCGAGCATTGGGCGGTCATCATCTTCTCATTCGAGTATCTGCTGCGGATCTGGACCGCCGAACTGCTGTTCCCGGAACTCCCGGCGTGGCGGGCGAAACTCAAGTACATGGCATCGGGGATGGCGATCGTCGACCTCTGCGCCATACTGCCGTTCTACCTGCCGATGTTCCTGCCGATCAACCTGCTCGGAGTGCGGGCGATCCGGCTGGTGCGGCTGCTGCGGATCTTCAAGCTGAACCGCTACTCCGAGGCGCTGAGTTCCATCGCCGAAGTCTTCCGGCGAAAACTGCGCGAAATGCTGGTCTCGATATTTCTGGTGTTCATTCTGCTGATCGTCGCGTCGCTGCTCATCTACTACGCCGAGCACGATGCCCAGCCGGACAAGTTCACCAACGCCTTTTCCGGGTTGTGGTGGGCGGTCGCCACGCTGACGACCGTGGGCTACGGCGACATCTATCCCATCACCGCGATCGGGAGATTTCTGGGCGGAGTCATCGCCATCTCGGGGATCGGACTGGTGGCGATCCCGACCGGTATCATCAGCGCCGGTTTCGTGGAGGTGCTGGAAAAGCGCGAAGCCAGAGACGAGGTGAAAGAACCTCCCCGCTACTGCCCCCACTGCGGCAGGAAACTCTGAACTACAGGCACAGCCCCGCCGCCCGGGGCACCGCGGCGCGCCCGGAGCGCGGAGTGAGCCGCCCCGTTTCCGCATCCCAGTCGAAGCATGCCACCCCGCCCGATCGGCGATGGCACACGGCGAGCAGGCGGTCGTCATCCAGCAGCAGCAGATCGCTCGGGAACTCCCCGCCCGTAGGCACGACGGCAAGCGGACGGAACTCCCCGCCCGCCGCCGTCGCAAATACGGCTACGGAGTCATGCCCCCGGTTGGTGACGAAGAAGAAACGCCCGTCGCGGGTGATCCGGATCGCACCGGGATAGTTCTTCGATCTGTCCGCCCCGGCGGGGAGCGTCGAACGCACGCGGGCCGGACGCCACTTGCCCGCCTCCGGGGCGCGGACAAACGACGCGACGGTGCTGTCGAGTTCGTTCGCCACATAGAGCGTGTCGCCGTCCGGGGCGAACACCAGATGGCGCGGTCCCGAGCCCGGCGGCAGTATCAACTGCTCCGCCGCCACGGGATCCACACCCGCCTCCCGCGTCCACGGATAGACGAATATCCGGTCGCAGCCGAGGTCGCAGACGTAGAGATGCTTACCCGACGGATCGAACCCGACGAAGTGCGGGTGCGGCGACTTCTGCCGCGGCGTCACCCCCCGCCCCCGATGGCGGATCCGCCGCGAACGACCGTGCGGAAACCCATCCTTGAGCCGAAACTCGGAAACGTCCCCCGAAGCGTAGTTGGCTGTGTATAAAAATCCCCCGTCCGGCGACAAGGTCAGATGGCAGCCGGTGCGTCCGCCGGTCGCGACGGTCTGCACCACGCCGATCCCGCCGCCGGGGACGTTGTCCAGCACCACCACCCCGCCGCCGCGTCGGTTCACCGTACCGTAAAGAAGCCCCGTACGCGCGTCGCGGACGAGCGCGCTCAAATTCTGCACCTTGGCGCATTGAAACGCGCCGCCCGCCTGCACCCGGTAGACTCCGCCTTCGGGGCCGGGGGCGTCCGCGACGGCGAGGAAGTCGGCGCACCCCGTCAGCGCCGGCAGCCATACGACCGCGGCGAGGCACCGGAAAAAACTTTTCCCGACATCCATCGCCGTCACTCCGACTGCGGCCGCGGCAGGAGTTTGCGCAACTCCGGCAGCAGCGTGTCGGCGACGATGCGGTTGCCCGCCGCGTTGGGGTGGTTGCGGTCGTTCCAGAGGTCGCCGCGCCCCTTGGGGAGGATGCCGCACTGCATGTCGGGAACATAACCGCAAGAGTATTTGCCGACGAGTTCGCGCTCGATGGCGGCAAGCCCGGCGGCGTAGTGCTCCAGCGGAAGCCCGGGACGGTCGAAGTCGAGGTCGACGCCGTCGGGGACCTTGTCGTTGCCGAAACAACTCACGATCAGCACCCGGATCCCGGCGGCGTGACAGCGGCTGACGATGGCTTCATAATCGCGCTTCAGCGCGGCGAGCGTCCGGCGGCGGCGCCAGTAGTCGTTGGCGCCGAGCCCGACGATGACGCAGACGGGGCGGTGCTTCAGCACATCGGATTCGAGGCGCGCCAGTCCTCCGGCGAGGGTGTCGCCGCTGACGCCGCTATTGATGACCTGAAAACCGGGCAGCGACTTCTGGAGCATGTCGGAGTAGCGCCCGCCCGCGCCGCCGCAGGAAGTCAGACTGTCACCGAAACAGACGATCCGGGGTGCCTCCGCCTCCTGCGCTCCCGTCCAGCAGCCGAGCGCCAGCGCCGCGCCCGCGATAAGATGTTTAGCGTTCATAGTCGCCTCCCCGGCATAAGGTTGACCGCATAATACATTACCTCCGGCGGCGGAAAAAATCAAGCCCCGTACGGAGTGTCACTTCGTCAGCAGCGGCGACGCCACGTCCCATGCGAGGCGGCAGAACAGCAGCACCAGCACCACCGCCATCATCTTGCGCACCCCGCCGCCGCCGAAGCGGACGCAGTACCCCACGCCGAAGTAGCCCCCCGCGATCGACGCCAGCGCCGCCGGGATCGCCACCGGATACGGGATCTCGCCGTGCCAGGCGAACACCAGCACCGAAGCGAGGTTCGACGCGAAGTTTATGACCTTGGCGTTGCCCGAGGCGGTCACGAGGTCGAGCCGCAGAAACCGCGTCGCCGCGATGATGAGGAACGTCCCCGTTCCCGGACCGATGATCCCGTCGTACATCCCGATCGCAAAGCCGATCGCCACCGATACCGCCGCCGCGCGCCACATCGAGCGGTACGGCTCCGCGACTTCCCGCGTCCGCCGGAGTCCGCCGCCCCAGAAGACCATCGCCCCCACCACCGGCAGGGCGCAGACGACCACCAGTTTCAGCCGCTCCGCCGGCAGCAGGAACGCGATCGAACTGCCCGCGACGGAACCGGCGAACGCCCCCGCCATCCCGGTCAGCGCCTCGCGCCACAAGATGCGCCGGTGCTTCCAGAAACGCAGGATCGCGCAGCAGGTCCCCGAACACGCCGAGAACTTGTTGCCCCCCAAGGCGAGGTGCGGCGGCAGTCCGGTCAGCAGATAGGCGGGGATCGAGATCAGCCCCCCTCCCCCCGCAATGGAATCGACGAAGCCCGCCAGAAACGTCATCGCGCACAGAAAGCCGAGCGCCCACGGCGATATCGGCAGCGCGGCAAGATCGAACAAGATGTCATCCCCCATATACGGCGTTGTCGGACACAATGTTTCCCCAATAATATACACTTGCCGATCCCCAAATACAACAGATGCGGCTCCGCCGCTTGGGTAATTGAAAAAAAGTTCCGCCGACCTTATATTATAGAAATAACGCCAAACTCAAAACCTGCTATCGGTACACTTATGGGAAACACTTGGAAAAAGGGGGCATTGCATGCCCATTCGCTCTGGTCGGACGGCCGCCACCTGCCGGAGATGGTCTTCAAGACCTATCGCGATCGCGGCTTCGATTTCGTCTGCCTCTCCGACCACAACATCTTTCAGGAGCGGGAAAACTTCTACCTGCCCGTCGCCCGCGAGGAGGGTCCGTGGCCGCCGATGGCGTCCCGCGCCGAACTCGAGCGCGCCCAAGCCGCATTGCCCGGCTCGATCATCACCGAAAAGATCGCCGTCCGCCGCTTCGTCAAACTCAAGACCTACGCCGAACTCCGCCGGGAGTTCGAGGTGCCCGGCAAGTTCCTCGTCGTCCCCGGCGAGGAGATCACGCTGATCTTCGACCCCTATCCCTGCAGCAACGACCGGTCGCGCGGCGATTACCACATCAACACCTTCAATCTGCCGTGCGACCTGCCGATCCTCCACGGGAAAGACGCCCTTGAAGCCGTGACGCTGAACCTGCGCTCCTACGAACAGGCGGCGGCGAAGTATCCGCACCCCTCGTTCGCGATGCTCAACCACCCCTTCGCGCGCTACTGGGACATCGATCCGCGCATCCTCGTGGAAAGACCAGAGTTCCGCCACTTCGAGGTCTGCAACAACGGCTGCGACTCCGACGCTCCGCCGACGGAGATCTTCTCGGTCGAACAGTTCTGGGACTTCGTGCTCGCCCACCGGCTCGTTCAGGGCAAGCCGCTCCTCTACGCGACGGCGACCGACGATCTGCACTTCTGCGACCCGGAGCGGATCGACGGTATCTGCGGCTGCGGACTCGGCTGGGTCATGGTCAACGTGCCGGGCGAATTCACCGCCGACGCCATCGTCGAGGCGATGAACAAGGGCGACTATTACTCCACGACCGGCGTGCTGCTCGACGGGATCGATTTCGACCGCGCCACGGGGACGCTCCGCGTCCGGGCGCAAACCGAACCGGGGGTGAACTACCGCGTCGAATTCGTGACCACCAAACGGGATTTCGACCGTTCGATCGTGGAGAAGGAGTATCCGCACGACGGGCGCTACACCCGGATCCTTCCCGTCATCAACGACACCATCGGGCGGACGGTCGCGGTCGTCGACGGTCCGGAGGCATGTTACACGCTGCGCGACGACGATCTGTACGTCCGCGCCCGGATCGTGAGCGACCGGCCAGGCAAGTTGAAACGCATGTTCTACCCCGAGACGCTCTGCGCGTGGACCCAGCCGTTCACCCGGTGACCGCGATACGCAAAACGGGCGGAAGGCCGCTGACCTTCCGCCCGTTTTTTTGGCTCTTTTTACCGCGGCTCACGCTTCGGTAAAGGGCAGTTCCCAGTTGTCGAGCCGGTAGTCCGCCTTGACCTTGAGCATCATCTTGCGGAGCGCCGTATTGATGGCGATGCCGCTCTTTTCGCGTTCGAGGGTGGTGAGATACTCCTTCTCGCCCGCCGTGTAGATGCGGTCGTGGCCCGGAGCCTTGCGCGCGGCGCGGAGTTCGCGCAGCACGTCGCCGACGCGCTTCTTGAAGGAGGCGAGGTCGGTGAAGTTCTCGATGTTCAGCGCCATTAGGAAGTGGCCGATGCGCGGCGACTGCTTCGAACCGTCGGCGGCGAAGCCCGAAAGCTGGCTCAGGAAGTACCCCTGCTGCAGCGCGCAGCTCAGGAGTTCCACCACCGTCGCAAAACCGTAGCCCTTGTACCCCGCGCCCTCCTCGCCGATGCCGCCCAGAGGCGCCAGCGCGGCGCGGCTCTTGAGCAGATCCGCGAGGATGCCCTGCGTGTCGGTACGGGTCTTGCCCTCGACGTCGATCACCCACCCCGGAGGCACATCCTTGCCGAGGCGGCCGTAGAGTTCGATCTTGCCGCGCTGGGCGACGCTCGTCGCGCAGTCGAAGGCGAACGGGAACGCCTCGTCCGAGGGCATGGTGAACGCCATCGGGTTGGTGCCGAGTTTGTTCTGGGTCGAAAAAGTCGGCGCGATGGCGGGGCGGGCGTTGGTCACGCAGAAGCCGATCATCCCCTCCTTGGCGGCGAGGTCGGCGTAGTATCCGGCGCGCCCGAAGTGCGACGAGTTGCGGACCGCGACGACGCCGACGCCGTACTTTCTGGCGCACTCCATCGCGTACTCCATCGACTTTTTGGCGACGACCATCGCCATCCCGGCGTGTCCGTCGACGACGGCGGTCGCACCGCTCTTGCGGACGAATTCGACGTTCGTGACCGCCTGCTGGACTTTGTCGCGGATGCGGTCGAGGTAGAAACTGCACAGCCGCCCGACGCCGTGCGAGTCGATGCCGCGCTTGTCGGCGGAAATGAGCACGTTCGCGCAGAGCGCCGCGTCCTCGGCGGGGACCCCGGCGGCGACGAAGGCGTCGCGCATGAATTTTTCGACCGTGTCGCATGGCATGTAGATGATCTTGTCTTCCATAAAAAAATCCTTCCTTCTGTTGGGATAAAGCGGTCATTCGCCTCACGGCGTTAATATACCCCGCGCCGGCGACAAATGCAATCCGCCGCCGCGAAATTGGTATAGACCAATTTTCTCACGCTTTCGGAACGGTACGCCGAAGCGCCCGGAAAGCCGACCACAGCACCAACACGGGCAGCGACGTGAACCAGAGATAGAGCCAGCCGAAAAACAGCGCGACCGCCGCTTCGGGACCGCGCAGCGTAGCGGGATCGAGGCAGTAACGCAGCCAAATGGCGCCGTTGCTGAGCGCCCACGAGAGCGCGCTGTAGACGACGATGCCGACGCAGATGGCGACGACGCTTCGCCGCCCGCCGAAAAACCACCGGCACGCCGCCGCCGGGAAGAGCAGAAATGCGCACGCCAAGTAGCCCCACACCACGATTTCCGTCATTTCAGTTCTCCGTCGATCCGCCGCCGCCCACGCTCAATAGCGGGGGAATGGAGTGATGCGCAGCGAGCGGTTCGACGGGAAACTCAGCATGAAACCGCCCTTCGGGAACTTCCGATAACGGGGATCGCCGCCCGTCAGCGGGTCGCAGGGAACTTTATCCAAGTACTCCGGGACCAGCGCTTCGAGGGTCTTCGGGTACTCGCCCTTTTCACAGCGGTACGCCTTGAGCGCCAATGCGGTCGCATACGCCGCGCGGGATTCCAGCGCACGCCGCATGGCCTTGCGCATGGAGATGCCGTCGGCGGGCTTGACCGTGCCGTACTGCCGCCACATGTGAGCGAGTTTCTCCTCGGCCTCCGCCTGACGGAACTTGTACACGAGCGCGGCGCAGGCGGTGGGATAACTCAACACCCGGGCGTAGGTCCCGATATTCTTGGGATAGGTGAACCGCCCCCGTCCGAAGCGGCGGATGCGCACCAGTTCGTCGCGGATGACCCCCGCCTCGCACGGGATCTTCGCCTCGCGCGCGAGGTGGCGCTTCAGGAGCGCGCGGTACTGAACGGCGTACTCCGGAGCCTCCGGACCGCACCCCACGATCGTCCCCAGCCGGATCGACGTCAGGGCGATCCGGACCAGCCCCTCGATGATGGTCGCCTCGTGGTCGTAGAGCGTCTGTTCGAGTTTTTCCGCCGGATCGAACGACGCCAGCACCGCCGCCGGATCCTTGCGGCAGTGGGCGAGCGCGGCCTGATCGGCGCAATAGCGGACGGCGGCACGATACCCCTGCAGATGCGCCAGCGAAATTTCGGGTACGAATTCGCCTTCGGCGGCGATCCGGCAGTACAAGTCGATCAACTCGCGGTTGCGGGCAAAGAAGGCCTTGCCCTCCTCCGAAGCGGCGAAGTCGATGGTCTTCCGCTTCGCTTCGGCAGTGGCCGTCTTGCCCTTTGCTCCCCGCCAGCGGAGCATCCCGGAGTACGGCAACGCGATGCCGCGTTCATGCAGCGCGGTGAAGTCGCGGATGGTCGCGGCGCGAAGTTCCCGCTCCCGCTCCACGAGTTCCCGCGGCAGTGGTTGGCGCGGATCGGCGCTCTTCGCCGTGCGTTCGACGAGGCTCCCCGAATAGAGGAATATCGACAGCGCCGCGACGCCCCACACGAGGAACGTGCCCACGGCGAAGCCCCCGGCGCACCACGCGAAGTTCCGCCAGTTGCGCTGCTTCGCGGCGCGGATATTGCACACCGCCCACACGGTCAGCAGCACCGGCAGCAGCACGAACAGCGCCGTCAGCCCGAAGAAGAGGCTGGACTCCGTGACCGCGGCAAACACCGCGCCGAACGCGTAAAAGAGCCACATGCCGAGATACGCCGCCTCCGCCCACAATATCACCGCGGCGGCGACGACGAAATACCAGCGTTTGAAGAGGATCGCCGAGTTGAAGACGCAGAGGAACAGTTCGAGCGCAATGATCGTGGTCAAACCGATCGCGACCGCCGCGAACGACGGCGGGATGCTGTCGACGAACTGCGATACGAGCATCCGCTGTTCATCGGAAGCGACGGCCTCAAGCACCGCGCGCGGGTCGCTCAGGACGCAGACGGCAAAGACCAAAGCCAGACCGAACAGCGCCAGCAGTCCGCCGCCGAAGCCGCGGAAAGTGCCGTTGCGACCGGCGAGCCACCCCGCGGCGGCGCCGCCGACCGGCACCGCCGCCATCGCGATCAGCGGGTTGATGAAAAATCCGACTCCCATCGCCGCCACCAGCACGACGGCGGCTCCGACACCGATCCAAAACGTTCTGCTCATATTCCCTCTCGGATTTTGTTTGGGTAAACTTCCTGCATCAAAAACGGAACGGATATAAAATCGCCGTCGAAGCGATTTTTTTCAAGCGCGGCGGCGCAAAAAAACCGTTCGTCCATTTTTTTCGCCTCCGGCGGCGCCGCATGTCGGCGAAAAAACGGGATCGGAACTCTGTACGGCATGGATCGCTTCGCCGGTCGCCGGATGGTTGATTTTCGCGTTGACGGCGTGTACATTAATCCGATCGAATCCAACCACCACGGATGCGGAGGACGATCCATGAACCGGCACGGCAAAGTATTCGAACTCTTGAAACACTTCGAGGCGATGGGGATCCCGTCGATCGACTGCATCGTCTACCACCGGGGGAAGTGCGTATTCCGCCACCTCGCCGGGTTTTCGGACGAAGCGAAGCGGAAACCCACCGACGGCAGCGAACTGTACAACCTCTACTCGTGCTCCAAACTCATCACCTGCACCGCGGCGCTGCAGCTGGTCGAAACTGGCGACCTGCAGCTCGACGCGCCGGTCGGCGACTATCTGCCCGAGTTCCGCCGCCTCACCAAGCGCGTGGGCGAGCGGATCGAACCCGTCCGGAACACGATGACGGTGCGCCACCTTTTCACCATGACGGCGGGACTGACCTACGCCGTCGATACCGACAACCTCAAACGCGGCCGCGCCGAAACCGACGGCGAGATGCCGACCCGCGAAGCGATGAAATATTTGGCGCAGGATCCGCTCGCCTTCGAGCCGGGCGAAGGCTGGCGTTACAGCCTCTGCCACGACGTGCTCGCCGCGATCGTCGAAGTGGTTTCCCGTCAGCGTTTCGGCGAGTACGTCGAAAAGCACATCTTCGCCCCGCTCGGGATGAAGCGTTCGACCTTTCTGCTCCCCGACGAACGGCTGCCGGAGATCGCCGCGCAGTATTCGTGGCGCGAGGAGGAGCGTAAATTCGTCCCCATCGGTCCGCGGATCACGCCGTACAAACTCGGCCGGGCCTACGAAAGCGGCGGCGCGGGGTGCGTTTCGACGGTGGAGGAGTATATCACCTTCCTCGAAAACTTGCGTTCCGGCGAAGCGCTGCTCCGCCGCGACACCGTGGCGATGATGAGTTCGCCGCAGATACCGCCCGAATTCACGACCGCGGCGAAAACCGTGCCGCTGCGGCAGTTCATGATCGAGGGATACTCGTACGGGTTGGGGGTGCGCTGCCCGAAACCCGGAGTGGACAAACCGGACTTCGGCTGGGGCGGCGCCGCCGGGTCGTATCTGGCGATCCTGCCCGAAGCGGAGGCGACGATCTTTTACGCCCAGCATGTGCGCAACTCGCCGAACCGGACGCTCCGCATCCAACTGCCGACGGCGCTGGTCGAGGATCTGCGTTCCTGATCGGCGCGACTTGGCCGGCCGGTACGGCAGCCGGATCACGGTTTGAACGGGAATGCGTCGACGAGGATGCCGGGGAACGATCCGGGAGTCACGAACGCCCCCGCGATGATGTCCGCCTCGGTCACTTTGGCGAGCCACACCTGACCGTGGCCCTTGATCCGCGTCCGGTCGTACGCGATGTAGATGTTGCCATGGTCGTCCTCGGTGAAGTCCGGGTACGACACGCCCACATGCTCGTCGAGCATCAGCCGCCCGCGCCACGACGCGCCGTCGTCCTCCGAGAGCCACACCGCCAAGTTGCAGCGCGGGGACTTCCAGTTCTCGCCCGCGCACGGTTCCGGCACCGCGTGGGTGATGAGGCAGAGTTTGCCCGACTTGAGCCGCCGCAGAGCGAAGCGCGAATCCGCCCCGCCGGCAAACGGCGTGAAGACGCTCGAATAGTGGTCGCCGTGGTCGGTGGTGACGACCGCCCGCGCGCCGCGACGGGTGCGGACGACGACGAGCCAGCTTTTATCTCGCCGCTCCACCACGACGTGTTCGTCGTAGGTGCGCTCCGGTACGTCCGGTCCGAGTATGAAGTGAAAAGTCTTTCCCTTGTCGCGCGTGACGAGCAGATTGGGGCGGTACTTGCCCTTGAGGTCGGGAAACTCCTTTTCGGGGTAGATGGACCACAATGCCACGGGGAGCACCCAACTCCCGCTCGCAAGGACTTCCGGCTTGTTCATCATCACCCCGTCGGCGATTCGGCGCGGCGCCGACCACACGGTCCTCGCGGCGTCGTATTCGAGAAGTTCCGCCGTCCACACCCCCGCGCGTCCGTCGAAGGGTTTGTGCAAACCGTCGCTTGCTCCCTGCGCGTAGAACAGATGCAGTACGCCATCCGGGTCGCGCCACAGCACCGGGTCGAAGACCCGCTCCGCCCCCGGCGGCACGATGACGCTGACTTCGCGCCACGACAAGCCCCCGTCGGAAGAGCGGGAGATCACCGCGTAGTTGCCGGGGCCCTCCCCCGGTTCGGTGTTGGCGTAGAAGCAGACGAAAAGTTCCCCGTCCGGCATGATCTCCACGCCGGGGATGCCCTGATGGCGGCGCAGATCCCGGCTTTGAGCGGCCCCCGGAACGGTGATGACGGCGCTGGCAAATTCCCGCATGATAAAACTCCCTTCGCGGTAAGTGGACTTGGCAAAATCGGCTCTAAATATACTCCGCACCGGCGAAAAAATCCAATTGGGATCCGGTGCGCGGAAGTTGGCGCCTACTCGCCGAAGATCCGCACCGCCTGCGCCATCCGGTCGCGGACCGGCACGCCGAAGGGACAACGCCGTTCGCACGCTCCGCAGCGGATGCACTCGGAGGCGTGATGGTCGAGCGCCTTGTAGTGTTCGCGCACCGTTTCGGGCAGCTGCCCCTGCGCCAGTGCGAGGTTCAGGAACTTGTTCACGTCGGCGACGCCGATCCCCGCCGGACACGGGGCGCAATGGCCGCAGTACATGCAGTGCCCCGTCCACGAGCATTTGTCCGCCTTGGAGAGCACCACCGAATAGTCGCGCTCTTCCCGCGACGCGGTGCACCAGTCGAGCGCGGCTTGCAACTCCTCGCGGCTCCGGCATCCCGCCATCACCGCCGCCACCGCCGGACGGCTGAGCGCGTACTCCAGCGCCTGCACCGGCGTCATCGCCACACCGAACATCGACTGATCCGCTTTGAGCAGGTCGCCGCCCGCGTAGACCTTCATCACGTCGATGCCCACGCCGCGACGCTCGCAGAGTTCGTAGAGCGCAGTGCGTTCCGGATCGAAGTTGCGGTAACTGCGCGTGTAGGTCTCATCCGCCCACAACTGCTCCACATCCTCCCCCGGCGGCTGGAGGTCGTAACACGGGTTCACCGAGAACATCAGCACCTCGATCCGCCCCGTTTCGACCAGTTTGCGGGCGACCACCGGGTTGTGGCTCGACACCCCGATTGCCCGGATCCGCCCCGCCGCCCGGAGTTCGTCAGCATAGTCGAGCAGACCGCCGGGAGCGACGATCCGCTGAAAGTCGCGCTCCTCGTCGCAGTAGTGGATCATGCCCACGTCCACCTGATCCGTCTCCAGCCGCGTCAGCAGATCGGCGAACGCGGCGCGGCACTCGCCGAGGTCGCGGGTGCGCTCGTACTGACCGTTTTTCCACGTTGAACCGATGTGCCCCTGAATGACGAATCCGTCGCGCCGGCCGCGCAGCGCCGCGCCGATGCGGGAACGCACTCCGGGATCGGAGGCGTAGATGTCGATGAAGTTGACCCCGTTGGCGATCGCGAAGTCCATCAGCGACTTCGCTTCCGCCTCGTCCATGCCGGCAAACCCTTCGCAGCCGAGCGCGACCGCGCTCACATGCAGCCCGGAGCCGCCCAAATTCCGATAGATCATTATTCGTATCTTCCCCGACGCTTTTTACGCGAGTTCCTCCGCGTCCCAAGTCCCCACCATCGCGCGGCGGCGCGGCGGACGCTTCAATTCGGCGTCGATCTTTTTGAGTTCCGCCGGGATGTCGATCTTCTGCGGACACTTCTTGAGACAACTGCCGCAGCCGATGCACGCCGAGGCGCGTTCGTCCTCGGTGAGTTTGTCGTAGATCATCCGGAACTGCATGTAGTTGCCCGTGACTTTGTAGTGATTGTAAAGCCCGAAGATCCGCGGGATGTCCACCCCGACCGGACACGGAGTGCAGTAGCGGCACGCCGTACAGGGGATCGCCCCCGTTTTGCGGTACGCCGCCAACGCCGCTTCGATCGTTGCGCGCTCCTTGTCGTCGAGCGGCTTGAAGTCGGTGAAGGTGCGGATGTTGTCTTGGAGATGCTCCATCCGGGTCATGCCGGAGAGCACACAGATCACATTCGGCAGACTGGCCGCGTAACGGAACGCCCAACTGGCGACGCTCGAATCGGGCGCCGCCGCTTTGAGGATGCGCGTCGCCTCGTCGTTCAGAGCGGCGAGCGCGCCGCCGCGCAAGGGCTCCATGATGACGACCGGGATGCCGCGTTCGGTCAGTATCTCGTACTGCTCCTTCGAGCGGTACAGCGTCCAGTCGAGGTAGTTCAACTGGATCTGCGCGAAGTCCCACGGATGCGCCGAAGCGATGGTCTTGAGCACCTCCGGCTCGTCGTGGAACGAAAATCCGAGTTTGCGGATCCTGCCCTCTTTCTGCCGTTCCTTGAGGAACTCGTAGACTTTGAAGCGCTTGACGTCTTCCCAGCGCTCGCGGTTCAGGTTGTGGAGCAAATAGAAGTCGAAGTATTCGACGTTGCATTTCTTCAGCTGTTCGTTCCAGATGCGTTCGACATCCTCCGCCTTGCGGAGCGCCCGCACCGGCATCTTGTCCGCGAGGTAGTAACTGTCGCGCGGGAACTTGCCGAGCACCTCCGCCACGCACTTTTCGCTGAGCCCGTTGTGGTAGAAGTACGCCGTATCGAAGTAGTTGACACCCGCTTCCAGCGCGGCGCGGAACAGCCGCTCAGTTTCCGCGAGGTCGATCTCGGGGCGCTGCGCCTTGATGCGCGGCAGCCGCATCATCCCGTACCCCAGGAGCGGCAGTGTGAGCTGCGTCCCTTTGAAGCGGCGGCGCGTGACCTGTTTGCCGCGGGCGAAGTCGGAACTCTTGTCGCCGTCGGCGCCGGCTTTGCCCGCGAGGCGCGTCAGCGGAGCCAACGCTGCGAGCACGAGTGCGCTTTTCAGAAAATCGCGTCGATCCATGGTGCTTTTCCCTTCGTGGTCTGGTTGCCGCTCTTCGTGAGCGGAGTGTACGATAGACAAGATAACCCTTAGTGCGGCTGCAAGTCAAATCGTTTTCCGGAAAAATTCCGTTTTTTTGCCATCCGGATAAAAACGATGGGCAAACAAATACGCGCCGGACAGAATGCAAAGATCGCGGCCCGGGCGACGAGTAATGCGCCCGCATCCCCTACCCGCTTTTTGCCCGGGGATCAGGGAGGCAGGACGACGACGCGCGCAAGGCGGCGCGAAGGAGTGTACTATTTGGTACATGACTGAGCAACGACGAAGCGCGCGGCGAGTAATGCGCCCCGCAAAGAGCGCCTACCCGCTTTTTGCCCGGATCAGGGAGGCAGGACGACGACGCGCGCAAGGCGGCGCGAAGGAGTGTACTATTTGGTACATGACTGAGCAACGACGAAGCGCGCGGCGAGTAATGCGCCCTGAGACGGGCAAAAAGTTCGGGAGGGGGAGCCGGACAACTTTTATAGAGGAGTAATTATGAAGAGGAGAAATTGCATAAAGAGTCCGGCTCCCTCCCCTGAACACTTCTTACTATAAAGACCTTTTGCCGAAATGTCAAATCCCCTCCGTCAAATATATCCATAAAAAAACCGGCGGAGCCTTGTCAACTCCGCCGGTCGTTGTACTCACTGCGTCGTTCGAGGGGTCACTTCCGCGCTTCGGCGATCGCCGCCTGCGCCGCCGCCAGACGCGCGATCGGCACGCGGAACGGACTGCAGGAAACGTAGTTGAGTCCCATCTTGTGGCAGAACGCCACGGACTTGCCCTCGCCGCCCTGCTCGCCGCAGATACCGACCTTGAGTTTCGGACGCACGCTGCGGCCGCCCTTGACCGCGATGTCGATCAGGCGTCCCACGCCGTCGGTGTCGATGGTCTGGAACGGATCGGCGTCGATGATCTTCTGGTCGAGGTACTCGGGCAGGAAGCCGCCGATGTCGTCGCGGCTGAAGCCGAAGGTCATCTGGGTCAGGTCGTTGGTGCCGAAGCTGAAGAACTCGGCCTCCTTCGCCATCTCGTCCGCGAGCAGCGCCGCGCGCGGGATCTCGATCATGGTGCCGACCATGTACTCGATCTTGTCGAGTTTCTTCTTCTTGGCGACCTCGGCGGCGACGCGCTCGAGGATCGCTTTCTGGAACTTGATCTCACGGGCGTCGCAGGTCACCGGGATCATGATCTCGGGCTTGCAGTTGCCGACTTCGACCGCGGCTTCGAGGATGGCGCGCATCTGCATCTCGGAGACTTCCGGATAGGTGATGCCGAGGCGGACGCCGCGGTGACCCATCATCGGGTTGGTCTCGTGCAGACCGTCGGCGCGCTTGGCGATCTCGGAGACCTTGATGCCCAGCGCATCGGCGAGTTCCTTGCGCTTCGCTGGTTCGCTCGGGACGAACTCGTGGAGCGGGGGATCCAAGAGACGGATGGTCACCGGCAGACCCGCCATGGCGGTCAACGTCGCCTTGACGTCGCGCTTCACGAACTTCTCGAGTTCCTTCAACGCGGCGACGCGCTCTTCGCGGGTGCTCGACAGGATCATCTTGCGCAGGCAGAAGAGCGGTTTTTCGCTGTTCTTGCCGTAGAACATGTGCTCGGTACGGAAGAGCCCGATGCCCTCGGCGCCGAACTTGCGGGCAGTCTCGGCGTCGGCGGGGGTGTCGGCGTTGGCGCGGACGCCCAGTTTGCGGAACTTGTCGACCAGCTTCATGAAGTGCTGGAGTTTCGGGTTCTCGCTCGAATCCATCGTGGCGACCTTGCCGGCGTAGACCCAGCCGCGGCTGCCGTTCAGACTCAAATAATCCTTGGCGGTATAGGTCTTGCCGCCGATCTTGAGGACGCCCTTGACCTCGTCCACCGCGATCGCTCCGGCGCCGACGATGCAGCACTTGCCCCAGCCGCGGCAGACCAGCGCCGCGTGGCTGGTCATGCCGCCGCGCGCGGTCAGGATACCGGTCGCGGCGCGCATGCCCTCGACGTCCTCGGGGTTGGTCTCCTCGCGGACCATGATGACCGCCTCGCCCTTCTTGGCGGCGGCGACGGCGTCAACGCTGTTGAAGACGATGCGGCCGACCGCGCCGCCGGGACCGGCGGGCAGCCCCTTGGTGATGACGGTCTCTTTCTTCTCCGCCTTCGGATCGAGGATCGGGTGCAGGAGTTCATCGAGCTGCGAGGGAGAAACGCGCATCACCGCTTCCTTCTCGTCGATGAGTTTCTCCTTGAGCATGTCCATCGCCATGTTCAGCGCGGCGGTGCCGGTGCGCTTGCCGACGCGGCACTGCAGCATAAAGAGTTTCTTTTCCTGAATGGTGAACTCGATGTCCAGCATGTCGTGATAGTGCTGTTCCAGCGTCTCGCGGATGCCGTAGAGCTGCTTGTAAAGTTTGGGATACAGCTCTTCCATCGACTTGAGGTGCTTGTTCTGCTCGTTGCAGGTCGCCTTGTTGAGCGGGTTCGGAGTGCGGGTGCCGGCAACCACGTCCTCGCCCTGCGCGTTGATCAGCCATTCGCCGTAGAACTTGTTGTCGCCGGTCGCGGGGTCGCGGGTGAACGCCACGCCGGTAGCGCTGGTTTCGCCCATATTCCCGAAGACCATGCTCTGGACGTTGACGGCGGTGCCCCAGTCATCGGGAATGCCCTCGATGCGGCGGTAGGCGACGGCCTTCTTGCCGTTCCAGCTCTTCAGCACGGCGCCGATGCCACCCCAGAGCTGCGCCATGGAGTCGTCGGGGAACTCGCGGCCGAGGGTCTTCTTGATCTGCTTCTTGAACTTTTCGCAGAGGGTCTTCAGATCTTCGACGGAGAGGTCGGTGTCGGACTTGTAGCCTTTTTTCGCCTTGAGTTCTTCCATCATCGCGTCGAGCTGGCGGCGGATCGCCTTGCCCTCGGCGGGTTCGATGCCCTCGGCCTTTTCCATCACCACGTCGCTGTACATCATGATGAGGCGGCGGTAGGCGTCATAGACGAAACGCTCGTTCTTGGTCTTGGCGATCAGCCCGGGGATCGTCTTGCTGGAAAGACCGACGTTGAGGACGGTCTCCATCATGCCGGGCATGGAGCTGCGGGCGCCGGAGCGGCAGGAGACGAGCAACGGATTTTTGGCGTCGCCGAACTTCATGCCCATCGCCTTTTCGATATGGGTAAGCGCGGCCTTGACCTGCTTTTCGACGCCTGCGGGCAGTTCATTGCCGTTCTTGAAATAATCCACGCAGCACTCGGTGGTCACGGTGAATCCGGGGGGGACCGGCAGCCCGATCTTCGCCATTTCCGCCAGATTCGCGCCCTTGCCGCCGAGCAGGTTCTTCATCGCCCCCTCGCCCTCGGTCTTGTCCCCACCGAAGGTGTAGACGTACTTCTTGTCAGCCATTCTTTTCTCCTTTTGCTGTTTGGCTTTCCGCGCCGCGGCGACCTTACCGGACGCGGTCAAGACGATCTGGCACTACTTGAACTTTTCGATCGTCTTGAGGATCTTTCTTTTCGCCGGGTTGCGCTCCAACCCGAAAAACACAAACGAACCCTGGACCTTGACCGGAAACGGGATCCCGGTGATGTACATCCGCTTGACCTCGGCGATCCGTTCGAGGCGCGCGCGCTGAACGCGGGCGGTGGTGTCGAACTTGTAGACGCCGATCTCGGAGTTCGCCACTTTGATGGCGGCGGCGTCCGAAGCGCTGAACGGATCGGGAGGCAGTTTGCGGACATTTTCCACCGTCATGCCGTCCCGGCGCAGATATTCGGCGAAGTCCTCGGGGTGCAGATAGTTGTTGTCAACGGCACATCCCGCGAAGAGCAGCCATATCGGCACCGGAAACCAAAAACGGAGTTTCATCGCCGCGCCTTTCCTGTTGTCACGATCAGATCCACTACACAAAAAACACGATAACTTAATAATATACCACAATATGGACACAATGCAAGCATTTATGCACGATTCGGCGGCATTTTGCGGCGGATCGGACGCCTCAGTTCAACTGTTCCCGACAAAACGCGGCGCGGCAGACATCGCGGTCCGCCGGGTCGAGTTCGCGCCCGGCGCGCTTCTGCAGATGCGCGGGGGCGATCGCGAGAAACATCCGGTTCACCCGCGCGATGTCGAGCGACTTGAAGAGGTGCATATCCACCCCCAGCCGCACCCCGGAGAGGCACTTGAGCGCCTCCTCGCTGCCGAGGCGGTGGCTGTGACGCAGCACCCCGTACGAGCGCCCGATCACGTCGAGCATGCCGTGCTGGTCGCGCTCCATCAGCAGTTTGCGGGTGTTTTCCTCGCGTTCGATGAACTGCGAGATCACCGCGCCCAGGCGGTCGATGATCTGCTTTTCGCTTTCGCCGAGCGTGCTCTGGTTGGAGACCTGATACATGTTGCCGAGGTTGTCCGAGCCCTCGCCGAAGAGCCCGCGCACCGCGATATTCAGTTTGTTCACCGCCGCCACCGCCGAGGCGATCTGCCCCGTCAGCACCAGCCCCGGCAGATGCAGCATCACCGACGCGCGCATACCGGTGCCGACATTGGTGGGACACGCGGTCAAATAGCCGAGTTTTTCGTCGAAGGCGTATTCAAAGGCGCGCCCGAGTTCATCGTCGAGCTGCGAAGCCTCGCGCCACGCCTCGTCCAACTGAAAGCCGGGACGGAGGCTCTGGATGCGCAGCCCGTCCTCCTCGTTGACCATCAGACTGCAGCGCTCGTCCGGACGCACCGCCAGCAGCGTACCCTGCGGATGCGCGATGAACTCCCGGCTGGCGAGGTAGCGCTCCAACAGCACTTCGCGGTCGAGTTTGTCCAGCGCCTCCGGATCGAAGACCAGCGCCTCCGCGCCGCCGAGGGTCGGGAACTCGGGGACCGTCGCCGCCACCTCGTCGCAGAGTTCGCGGCGCGCCTCCGCGTCGGCGCGCAGCGGGAACATCCGGTGCGCCGGGTTGCGCGCCAGCCGGATGCGGCTGGAGATCGCGATATCGCCCCCCTGCCCCTCCTCGCCGAGGATGCCGGCGGGGTTGCGGAACAACGCTTCCACGCGCGCACTCATGACCGATGCTCCTCCGCCTCGGCGGCCTCAAGTTCGCGTTTCAGCGCGGCGATGCGGTCGCGGTTCACGGCGGCGGCTTCGTACTCCTCGCGCTTGATGAGTTCGCCGAGTTCGCGCTGCAGCCGCTCGAGTTCGAGGCGCATCGCCACCGCTCCGTCGGGACCGCCGCCCGCCGGGCGCTTGCCCAGATGGACCAGCCCGCGCTGGATCCGCGCCACGGCGCCTTCGACCAGCGGGGCGAAAGTGCGGTAGCACTCGGGACAGCCCAACTGCCCCTCGTGCTGGCGGAGTTTCTCCGCGCTCCAGCCGCAGTGCGGGCAGACCGCTTCGGCGACTTCGTGCGGGACTTCGACCTCGGGGGGAGCCTTGGCTCCGGGTTTGAATGCCTTGGTGAGTTTGCCGAGGTCGAACAGCACCTCCGCCAGATTGAAACCGAACGAGCCCAATTCGCCCTGCTGTTCCTTGAGCCGGGCACATTCGGCACAGAGATTGATCGACTCCGCCTTGCCGTTGCGGATCTCCTTGATGAGAATAGTCGCTTCGTTGCGCTTGCAATTATCACACAGCATGATCCGTGATCCTCCTCCTGATCGCGATTACTATACTATGGCGGGCGCGCTTTTTCAAGTGCGCCCGCGCGCGAGGAGCGATATTACGGAGCGTCGCGCCCCCCTCAACGGTCACTTGCCCCGGAGGAACGCCGCCACGCCGCGCCGGAACCACGGCCGACCGCCGCCGGCGCCGAGCGCCGCGAGCCGCGCTTTCCACTCGGGGGTGTTGAGCGCCTCGGCGAACTCCAGATGGTCGCCCGTCCCCGCCACGCAGACGGGGAGCCGCGATTCGCGCGACACCGGCAGATACTCCGTCCAATGCACCGGGACCTGATGCCACTTGCCGTCGCCGCCGTACTTGGAGACGTACTCGACCCGCTCCTCGCCGCGGAAGGCGTGCGCCGTCACCGCCAGCACCGCGTCGCCCCCCGTCCGGGAGGCGACCACCGTCTTGAGGATGCTGCGCGTCGCCGCGTTGGCGGGGCGGAAACGCTCGTCGCCGATCGCGTTGACCAGCGATTCGTACTCGAAAAACGACACTTCGCCGTCGGCGATGATCCCCTGATAGATGTCGTAAAAATTCCGGTGCTGCTGGTACAGCGGGATGCAGAACACGGGGGCGAACGAAAAGAAGAAGACCCGGAAGAACTCGTTGCTGTAGTCGTTGAAGTTCTTGCGCGCGGCTTCGAGGTCGTAGTTCTTGAGCAGCCGCGGCGCGCCGGAGATGTCCAGATGGTCGAGGTGCGCGCTCGCGAGGGTGTTGATCATCCCGCGTTTGCGGAACGCGAAGTCGTCGCCGTAGCCCTGCTCCTTGTCGCGCAGCAAAGTCAGCATCTCCTGCTGGGCGAGCGGAGTGAAGAGCAGCCGGAACTGCTGTTCGTTATCGCGGTCGACGGCGTCGAAACAGGCGTCGAATTCACGGTTATCCATGATGGTGAAGGTGTTGCCGAGGTCGCGGCTCTTCTTTTCCAGCGCGGCGATGGCGTTTTTGAGTTTGCGGTTGCTCAGGATGCCTCCCTGAGTTTCCGAGAGCGGATTGGGCCCGCGCGAGAAGTTCAGTTCCGGAGCCGCCTCGTTGCCGTAGACGAGCCGCTTGTGCCGCTCGTAGACGGGGATCGGCTTGTCCACCGTGGCGACCAGCGTTTGGCTGCGGGTGACCCAGCGGCTGCGCTGCTTGCCGTTGGAGTCGGTGTAATACTCCTGCTCGCGCCAGGTGATGACCAGCGTGCCGGTATAGGTCTTGACGCCCCATTTCTGGTGCAGTTCCTCGGCGATCACCCACGGATTGCCGTTCACGGCGCCGCTCTGACAGGCGAGCGCCGAAACCGCCGCGCCGGAAAGGTCGGTCCACTTGAAGTGATCCGCCAGCTGCCGCAGCCGCGCCACCGACACATAACGGTCGATCGCCATGATCGGCAGGGTCTTCATCACGATCGCCGTGATGGTATCCCAGCGGTAGAGCCGGTTCAGCGGCTCCATCATCCGCCATGCTTCGTCGAGGCGGGATTGCAGTTCGGCGCGGCTGGCGGCGACGAGTTCGGTGAAGATTTTTATCCTGCCGTTCAGCACGCTGAAGATCAGCACCAGCGCCAGCACCGACGCGGCGCCCCCCGCCGCCCCGACGGGCGGCGTAACGCCGAGGTCGTCGCCGCCGCAGACGGGGACGAGCCACATCACCGTCAGCACCGCTCCGACGACGGCGATCAGGATCATGATCCACCGGAAGATCTTCCACCATTTGAGTTTGGAATCCAGCGCGGCGACCTGCGCTTCGAGTTTGCGGATCTCGCGCACCAAGGCGGCATTGGCGGAAGCGTCCACGCCGGAGCGTTTGAACAGTTCCTCGAACGCCTCCGCCGAATTCTTCGCGTGTTCCGCCTTCAGCCGGTCGCGGTACATGGCGACCGGAGCCAGAATATCTTCGTAATCCATGCGTCGCAAATCCTCGATTCAGTGTGTGGATAAAAAAACATCCGGGGCGGATCGCCGCCCCGGACGCCCGCTCGCGGGATCAAAAGAACGTGCTCTTCGAGCCTTCGATCACCGCCGTCGAGACCGAGAACGGGATCTTGGTCGTGAAGTGCTGGCGCGCCGCCACGATCTGCTTGACCGGCCAGTTGTAGATCTCGGTGTTCCAGATCAGCACCACCTGATTGTAAAGGTCGCGCGCCGCGGTGATCTCGCGCTGCAGATAACTGTTCTGGCGCATCGCCTCGGCGATCTGCGCGTGCGCCTTGAGTTCGGGGTACGCCTCGATCTGCGGGAACAGCCGTCCGAAACCGCGATCCAGCGCCGCCGCATTCTCGTTGAGGCTGCTCTCGGGAGCCGCGCCGCCGCGATACGCCGCCACCGCGCTCATCACGTCCTTGTCCAGATCGATCGACTGCTTGACCAGCCCCGCGACGTTCTTGAGGATCTCGAAGCGCTGCTCCTGATAGTTGCCGATCGTGGACGCGCTCGCCTGGATCCGCTGCAGCAGCTGCATGAAGTAGTTCTTCGCCTGGACCTTCATCAGCGCGTAGATCGCCGCCGGCAGGAACGCCGCCGCCCACACGATCAGATAGCCCCAGTTCTCCCAGCGCGGCCGGACCAGAAACTGGATCACCGCCGCCACCGCAAAACCCGAAACGCAGACCGCGATCTCGAAGAGCGTCGACCCGACGCCGATCTCCACCGGCAATTGCTTTTCGATCACCCGCGCCTCGCGCCCCTGCTCGTTCACCGGACCGGTGACTTCATCCAACGGATTCGCCATGATGCAACACTCCTTGACGTGTTATGTTTTCGAATGCGGAAAAGACCTTTTTCGTGACGATCAGGTATTATATCCCTCGGACGGCGATTTTTCAAGCCGGATCTCAAGACAAACTCCGCTTTTATCACCGCCATTGACCTCCGTCCGGGAACGGGCGGCGGTCTCCACGAGCAGATCGCGCAGGACCTTGACCTTTTCGTCGGGCAGCGAGCGCAGCAGGTCGACGCGGATAAACTCCTTCGGCTCGACGAATTTCCCCTCCGCATCGCCGTCGATGGCGAAACGGATATACTCGTCGACGCGGATATCCTTGTCCGAAAAGGCGACGTAGTTGCGCCTGCCGGTGTAAACCGGGGCCACGGCCTTGCGGATCCCGTTGTCGCCGCTTGATTTTTCGCCCCCGGTATTCGGAAGGTCGGGAACATCGTTTTGTGAATATGCATTTATTTTTACGACATTGCCCTTGACGGAATTCCAGAGACGCTGTATATTGAAGTTGAGCAACCTTCCGCGATTTCTTCGCGCAGCGCCGCTCGCCCCCGTTTGGGGTCTTCTGGCAACGTTGGTTGCTCCATTTGTTTTAAACGGGCTTACCTCAACGTGATATATCTTAGGCACGGCACCCGCTTGACTGTTCTTTTGACCGACAGTAGGAATATTCACTTGAATGCCGACAAGATAATTATTGCCATTGATTTCGGCCTTCACATTGAACATCTGTAGATCAAATGCATCACCCTGTTGTGTCCCTCTGCGCGGGGGGGGCTGACGGCTCGGCTTCTTGATACAAATGTCAATATTTTGAAGCGCAGTATAAAACACATCTGAAGGCGTCCCCTTGCGAACACTGTTTTTCCATCCGCTTTTATTCTTGCTCAACAATTCGTTGCGTTCGCGTTGCGAAATTTTGGCAGGCGGGCCGCCGTGTTTGTTACTCAATGGTTTTTCACGCATAGAATACATGCGACGTTCCGCAATCGCATCTGGAGAACTTCCTGATTTGATTTTTGCCACCCGCGCCGCCTCGTCGGCCGCCACGCCCTCTTTGGTGCGTTTGCGGGTCTCGACCCAACTTCCGGACTTTTCCTCGGCGGTGAACTCGGGGTTGAAGTTCAGCTTGAAGCCCTCGCCGAAATGGCCGGAGAGGACGTGGATGTACTCGTCGACGCGGGAAATGTAGTCGTTGTCGTTGCGGCGGCGGATCATCTTCTCGCGCTCTTTGACGTAGTCGATCGCGGCGCTGGCGAGCGCCCGCGCAAAGTTCGCTTCGACGTCGAAGCCGTGTTTGGCGAGGATCGCCTGCGCGTTGTCGTAGACCTCCGTCCGGGAACGGGCGGCGGTCTCCACGAGCAGATCGCGCAGGACCTTGACCTTTTCGTCGGGCAGCGAGCGCAGCAGGTCGACGCGGATAAACTCCTTCGGCTCGACGAATTTCCCCTCCTCTGCGTCGGCGTCCTCCGCGATCGCATAGCGGAAGTCGTTTTTCGTCAGATCGTACCGCTTCTCCGGTGGTATTGGATCGCCGTTGTCGTCATAGGTCACGTCGTCGGCGGATTTGATCTGCTCCGGATAAAAGGCGATGTATTCCTGGTCTCCGAAATTCACCCCGTCGTACCCCTGCCGGATCAGGTAGTCCCGCGCCTTGACGCCCGCCTCGTTCTGCTCTTGAAACATCCGGAGCGCCTTGTATGCCGCAGCTTCG
>Ga0208297_1000775_pt1 | contig 47540 bp, 36 predicted proteins | sample LMS_cellobiose_e_FD_187367 | JGI IMG/M metagenome (GOLD analysis project Ga0208297, IMG submission 187367) | Rumen-fistulated moose microbial communities from Alaska, USA - LMS_cellobiose_enrichment (SPAdes) (version 2) | ecosystem: Host-associated > Mammals > Digestive system > Stomach > Rumen... | reverse complement strand
GTGTTGGCGGCCGGGTTCACCACGTCGCTGGCCCCGATGATCACGCAGGCGTCGCACGCCTGAAACTCGTCGTTCACCGCGTCCATCTCATACAGCTGGTCGTAGGGCACGTCCACCTCGCACAGCAGCACGTTCATATGCCCGGGCATCCGGCCCGCGACGGGGTGGATAGCGAACTTCACCTCGCAGCCCCTGCCCTCGAGCCTGTCTGAGAGCTGCTTGACCTGAGCCTGCGCCTGAGCCAGCGCCATGCCGTAGCCGGGCACGATGATCACCTTTTTCGCCCTGGCCAGGATCTCCGCCGGGGATTCCTCCTTCGGCTGCTCCGGCGCGGGCGCTTCCTCCGCCTGCACGGGGGCGTCTTCCGGCGCTTCGTCCCGTTTCGCCGCTTCAGCGGGAACACCCGCGGGAGCGGCCGCAGGATGTGACGTCCTTGCCGAATGGCCCAGGAGTATGCTGCTGAGGCGCCGGTTCATGGCGCGGCACATGACCTGCGTCAGCAGCAGGCCCGAAGCGCCCACGATGCCGCCGACAGCCACCAGCATAAGATCCTGCACCGCAATGCCCGCGATGCCGCCCGCCACGCCGGACAAAGAGTTCAGCAGGGAAATGGTGATGGGCATGTCCGCGCCGCCCACGCGAATGGAGAATGTCACGCCGAAAAGAGCAGACAGCAGGGCCACCAGCCACACAGGAGCGCGCAGCGCCACCGACACAACGACGGAAAGCAGGGCCGCGGCATTGATGGCGGAATGCGCCTTCCATACCACGCTCTTCTGGGGCAGTATTTTGGCCAGCTTGCCGGCGGCCACCATGGAACCGGTGAAGGTCACTGCGCCGATGGCCAGAGCGCCCAGAGCGATGTACGCCGACAGGACGCCCTCTGCCTGACTGACTGCCACGACGGCCACGAGGGCGCTGGACAGGCCGCCAAGCCCGTTGAGGGAAGCGACCACCTGAGGCATCTGGATCATCCTGACCCGGGCCGCCGCGATGAGGCTGAGCACGGTTCCGACGGCGATGGCGGCCCAGATCACGGGCGAGGACAGAATGCCGTTCCGGTACATGGTGATAACGATAGCCAGCACTGAGCACAGGGCTGACAGAGCATTGCCGGCCCTCGCGGTTTTTACCTTGCTCATCATGCTGATGCCGGCGAGAACGCCGAGCACCAGCACGATGGTCACAGTGTTATACAGGGCAGGAGACAGCGCTGCCATGGTTCATTCTCCCTCCTGATCGGATTTGTTGCTCCTGAACATCCGCAGCATTCTGGTGGTGATGCCGAACCCGCCTGCCACGTTGATCATGGCCAGGGCGATGGCGAGGCAGCCCACCACAGCGCTGAGCGTCCCGTTCACCTGCTTCAGGGCGACCGCCGTCACGGTGAGGGCGCCCAGTACGGTGATCCCGGAGAGGGCGTTCATGCCGGACATCAGGGGCGTGTGCAGCAGGGTCGGCACCTGGCGGATGATCAGATACCCCACCACGCAGGATACGGCGAAAACAAGAATCAGACTCCACTGAGGCATGGCGGTCGCTCCTTTCCTGCCCGGTCTGTCAGGCTTTCATGGCGTCGAGCGCGCCCTTGTGGACGATCTCGCCGTTGATGGTTGTCAGGATGCCCCTGACGATCTCGTCATTCTGGTCCAGCGCGAAGTCGCCGGATTTCGACAGGTACTTCACGAGGTTATAGATATTCTGCGCGAACATCCAGGTGGAGCTCGTGGGCAGCATGCCGGGAATGTTCTTGATGCCCTCGATGGTGACGCCGTGCTTCACCGCGGTCTCGCCGGGCTCCGTGATGGCGCAGTTGCCGCCCTGGTCGATGGAAATATCGACAATGACGGAGCCGGGCTTCATGGTTTTGACCATGTCCTCCGTGATCACCACCGGCGCGAGCTTGCTCGGGACAAGGGCTGAACAGAAGATGATGTCCATGTCCCTGACCTTATCAGCCAGGACGGCGCGCTCCTTTTCGAGCCATTCACCGTGCAGGGGCAGCGCGTAGCCGCCCTCGCCGATGGCCTGCTCCGCGGGGATGCCAAGATCGATCACCTTCGCGCCGAGGCTCTTTGCCTGTTCGGCGGCGGCGGGACGGATGTCGGCCGCATAGGTGACGGCGCCAAGGCGCTTGGCCGTGGCGAGGGCCTGCAGACCCGCTACGCCCGTGCCGATCACCAGCACATTGACGGGCTTGATCATGCCGACGGCGCAGAAGATCTGCGGCATGAACCAGGCCAGGTCGTTGGCGGCGATCAGTATGCCCTTGTAGCCCGCGCAGGTGGACATGGAGGTCAGCGCGTCCATGTTCTGCGCTCTGGAGATCCTGGGCACGCCGTCCAGCGTCAGGCTGATGACGCCTTTGGCGGCCATCTTCCGGACCATCTCATGGTTCACGGGGGAGGCCGGGTGGATAAAGGTGATCAGGTACTGGCCCGCGTGCATCATGTCGATCTCGTGCAGCCCCTTCTGCTCGTTGAACAGCGGCTCCTTGACCTTCAGGATGATGTCCGAGCGGCGGTAGAGTTCAGCCACATCGTCGATCATCTCCGCGCCGACAGCGGCGTAGTCGGCGTCTGAAAAGAACGCGCCGGCGCCGGCGCCCTTTTCCACGAGGACCTGATAGCCGTCAGCTTTGAGTTTTTCAACGGTTTCCGGAATGGCGGAAACGCGGCCTTCGTTGTGCATGATCTCCCTCGGAATGCCTATAACCATATACACTGCCCCTTTCACAGTTGTTGTATATCAATCCGCGCTTCTTTGGCGGAAATGATATTCGTACCCGCCTTGCCTATACGTCCCTTTCCTCCGGCGGGAGCAGGCAGACCTCCCGTTTGTTTGTGGAAAGGACCACATTTGTGCGTGTCAGCGAAACGCCCGGAATGGACTTGATGTCTGTCAGCACCATTTCCATGGTGACGCCTTTCATGGCGACCACCTTCAGAATAAAATCGAAATCCCCGGCGATGTAATAGCATTCAGCCACCGAGGCGTGCGCGTTCACCGCCTGAATAAAAGCTTCATTATATTTGGGGTGCTCGAGGCGCACGTAGATAAAGGCGGTGATGGCCTGCTCCAGCTGGGGATCGAGCACCACCGTGTAGCCGCAGATCACCCCCGCGGCCTCCATTTTCCGGATCCGCTCGATCACTGCCGATGTGGAAAGATTGACACGCGCGCTGATCTCCGTGGCGTTTGCCCTGGCATTGTCCCGAAGGCAGACCAGGATCTTCCGATCCAGCGCGTCCATAGCGTATGCCTTCTTCATCTTCATAGGCCATCATCACCGTGGGAACACGTCGCTTCTTCTGACGTATAGATTATATCACGCTTCCATGATTTGTAAAGCGTTTGTTGAAAATCAGAAATAAATTCTGTATATTGATGTATATTAAGAAAATATTTCGTACTATTCGCGTTTATGCGGCTGTTTTTTCTGAATTGACAACGCCCATGAATCGGGGAAGAGCGGCGCGCCGGCGGGCGCAATACAGATGGATGGAAATGTACATACGCCTCAGACATGATATCAACCACATCTGAGGCGTACTTATTCACTTCTGGCTCTCAAATCATTGAGATTATTCCAAACACCCCATCACCAAGAACCGCAGTTCTATTGAGGTGTTCGACCAGAAGTTCGTCTGGTGGAGCATAGGGGATTCGAACCCCTGACCTCAACGATGCGAACGTTGCGCGCTACCAACTGTGCTAATGCCCCGTATGGTCTGGGTGAGAGGATTCGAACCTCCGGCCTCTTGAACCCCATTCAAGCACGCTACCAAACTGCGCTACACCCAGATAAAAGCTAAGGAAAATCGAGGTTTCCGCCGCTGCGCGCCTGAATACTTGCCGCGTGCGCGCCTGAATCGCCTCAACAACGGGACATATTATAGCACTCTGAAAGCAGGTTGTCAATAGTGAAAATGAGCGCAGGCGGGTAAATATTTAAGGAGTGAATTCCTAAAATAAGTTCCGCAGCGGAGTTTGAGGAGGAGTTTGCTGGATGAAAATCGAAAATCAGGTCAAATGATCCGCGTGTGATTGAGAAAATGGCGGATTTGTTGTATAATGAACAGACGGCGACACGCGCGGAATGCGCCGAAATGGGGCGTGATTTCTTCCCGCGTATCTGCGATAATAAAACAGATATTCTGTTGGCTTCGTGCGGCGCCCGCCGGGACAGGCTGGCCCCTGAGACCAGCGGAAGCAACAGGTGCATTTCAAAAGGAGTGTTGGACGATGTGGATCAGGCGTTTGACTTTTGCCGCGATATTGGCGCTTTTGCTCTTCGTGCCCGCGAATGCTTCGGCGGCGACATCCGGCGACTGGCAGTATACCACGCAGGGCGGGAAGGCGGTCATCACCAAATATACCGGTTCTGAAACCGTGGTTACGACGCCTGAGGAGCTGGGCGGCTATCCGGTGAGTGAGATTGGCTAGGGCGCTTTCGAGCGTGGGAATGTCACAAGGGTAACCATCTCAGAGGGCGTGAGCAAAATCGGCGATCATGCGTTCTCGCACTCATCGCTGTACGGCGTCACGTTTCCTTCCAGCCTGAGAACCATCGACGCCTACGCCTTCTCCTACTGCACGACATTGGAGAATATCGTGCTGCCGGAAGGGATCGAAGAGATCGGCGAGTTTGCGTTTTACTACTGCTGGTCTTCGGCGTTTTGGAATAAGGGAAGCATCACGCTTCCGTCGTCGCTGAGGAGCCTGGGCACAGCCGCATTCGGTCAGTGCACGTATATCCAAACAGTCAATTTCTCCGATGGGCTGACGGCAATTCCGCAATCAGCGTTTGTGGGCTGCATCTCATTGACCGAACTCAACCTGCCTGATTCAGTCAGTTCGATCGGCGTCGAAGCTTTTTCGGGCTGCCAGAAACTGACTGAGGTCAGCCTTTCTGACAACGTCACGTTGATCGGCGATGGCGCTTTTTCCCTGTGCTCAGGGATGACCCAGATCAGGCTTCCGCAGGGCATCGCCGAATTGAGCGACAATCTCTTCAGCGGCTGCAGCCGGCTTCAGTCAGTGGATATTCCCTCCAGTGTCGTCTCTTTGGGGGCGAATGTCTTCAGGCAATGCTACGCGCTGCAGCGCATCACGATTCCGGAAAGCGTCACACACATTGACGGCAACCCGGTCGCAGGCTGTCCCGACGTGGAGCTTGTGTTTCCCGAGAATGGACCGTTCAGCGTTGAAAATGGCTTGCTTCTGTCTTCCGACGGGACGCTTATCGCGGGGCTCAACGTCAGGGGGCATGTCGACGTTCCCGATTCCGTGACGGGAATCGCGAACAGCGCCTTTTACTCGTGCGAAGAGCTGACAACGATCGCCATCCCCGATTCCGTCACATATATCGGCGCCTCAGCTTTTCGGCGCTGCTACGGCCTGACGGGAATCAGCATTCCCGACTCTGTGACGCGTATTGGCGTCGGCGCGTTTGTCGGGTGTGTAAGCCTGGCGTCTGTCAGATTGCCCAAGGGGCTGACGAGAATTGAACCGGTCACCTTAAGCGACTGCCGTGTGTTGAGCGCCATTGCGATACCCCAAGCCGTCACTTCGATTGGGTTCTCCGCGTTTGAGTACTGTTCGGCGTTGAAGACGGTGAACATCCCCGGCGCAGTGAGGACGATCGAAGCGAACGCGTTTTACCAGTGCCCGGAGCTTGAGACAGTGTATTTATATGCGGGCCTGAGCGACGGATCTGACGCCGATATAGCGGACAGCGCTTTTTACGGCTGCTCCAAAATGTCGGTCCGCGCGCCGAACGGGACGTATCCCTATCAGTGGGCCAGGGATCATGGGTTTACAGTGACAGATTTGCAGTACGAGTTTTTCACAGAAAACGACCAGGCGACCATCGTCAGATACTATGGGATGACGGTCAGCGCGCATGTCGTTATCCCGGATCAGATGGACGGATATCCCGTCACCCGCATCGGAGGAGGAGCGTTCAGGGGCCATCGGGAGATGACGTCCGTTGTCATTCCGGACACGGTTGCCGTCATCGAGGAGGAGGCCTTTATCCGCTGCGGACTGGTGACGGTCGGGGGAATAACGGCGATGGGGACTTACGGCGTAACCCTCCCGCAGGGATTAATGGAAATCGGCGACGGCGCCTTCTCTTTCTGCCAGCTGGCGGGCTCTGTCGCCATCCCCGATACCGTGACCCGCATTGGGCAAAACGCCTTTGCCGCAAACGCCAATCTCGGCCCATATGTGGCGATTCCCGGGAGCGTCCAGGTCATTGGCGACGGCGCGTTCAGCCATTGCCCCCGGATAGCTGAAGTCCATATGGAGGAGGGCGTTGAGACGATCGGAAACAACGTTTTCGCGTTTGCCAATGGCGTGGACCTGTATTTGCCCGATTCCCTGGTTCGCTTTGGCGAAAACACCGCCGAAACGGCGCTCGCCGATACGACGGCGCGCTGCTTTGCGAATATAGACAGCGGCATGGCAAAACAGCTGGGCTTCATGGGATTCCCCTTCAACGACATGCAGCATCAGAATAATCAGTATCGCTATCTTGTCGACGGGGAGCAGCCCGCAGGGCTGGAAGCGCTCAGCCTGAGCGCAACCGGGACCGAAGCGCTGGTCCTGCCGCAGGGATTGACGAAAATTGCCGCAGGCGCAATGAAGACGAACGGCTGCGTCGTCATTCCTGATACGGTGACGCTGATTGAAGAGGACGCGTTCCCGCGCGAGACGGAAAGCCTGACGGTGTATTGCAATTCCTACGCGCTGGAGCGCGTCAGGGAATTGGGATATCTTTATGAAGGGGATTTGGACGAGTCGCTCCGGCCGGACAGCTGCACCTATACGGTCGTTGAGCATGTCGCCGTTGTGCAGGGCGGCGGCGTTGCGCCGACCGAAACGCAGAAGGGATTGAGCGACGCCGTATACTGTGAGGCGTGCGGCTGCATCCTGGAGAAGCAGCAGGAATTGGATGCGCTGGGCTGGCTGGTGAGCTTTGATACCGGCATGGCCGATGCGGCCATGGACGGCGAACGAATTCAGGACGGCGGGACGTACGCTTTGCCGGCTTACCCGTATGAGTGGCCGGACGGTTATGAATTCGCGGGCTGGCGCGTCGGCGCGCGGCAGTTCCAGCCGTTTGACAGCCTGATCGTTGAAGGCAATACGCAGGCCGCCGCCGTCTGGCGGCCGATTCCCATGGATCCTCCTGATCTGATGCTGCCCGTCGAGTTGCGGACGATCGAAGAGGAAGCCTTTGCCGGCACGGCCGCCCGGGTGATCTGTCTGCGCGGGCACGTGACGGCCATAGGGAAGAGGGCCTTCGCGCATTGTGAGAACCTCAGAGAAATCTATATTCCCTCGTCCGTCACTTTGATCGATCCGGACGCCTTTGCCGGCTGCAGCGAGCTTCTCTGGATCTACGGCGAACCCGACTCGGCGGCGGAGCGCTTCGCCCGGGAAAACGGCTTTGTCTTTGTTCGGGCTGTCTCAGCGCCTGACGAATAAACCGGCATGGCGCTGAGACGGCTGCAAGAGCCATGGGCGGACGCGCTCCGGCGTCAGAACGTGTCCGCCGGAGACACGAAGAAGGGCAGCGGGAACCAGTTTTTGCAGGCGCTGCCGAGCGCGAACGCTTCCAGCGCGAAGAGCTTCCGCTCGGCCTCAAGGTGCGTGAGCGCAAGGTCCGCCGCGAGGCCCTCCTCGCCCACGGACGGCCTGCCGTCCCTCACGCGGATGGTAAGCGGCGCGCCCCCGCCGATGGAGAGGGTCAGCGCGCCGTCCTCCAGCGGCATGAAGCTGGCTCTGAGCTTCAGCAGCGCCTCCAGCACGTGACGCCAGTTCAGCACGTTGATCATTTCCACGCTGCCGACGCTGCGCGAGCTGCCGATGCCTGAGAGGATCTCCAGGCGGCGCGTCTGGTGAGGTCCGCAGGAGATCGACAGGCGGCCCGGCCTGTCCGCCTCGAAGAGGGCCTTGACGACGCGCGGCAGCTCGTTTTCGTCGGTCAGCGCGATTTCCTGATCCGCGCCCATGACGTAGCCCGCCATCCTCCCGTCGATGCGGATGAGGCGGCAGGCGCTGTGCCACGAATGCATGATGTCCAGGAAGCGCTCGCGGGGACGTTCGCCGCCGACAGGCTGCGACGCGGCCAGCGCGCAAGCGAAGTCGACCTCCCCGGGCCGATCCTCGCTCAGCTCGGTGAAGGACACGCCGGAGGCGTCCACGCCGCCCAGCGCGTGCCGCACGCTGGGCGCCTCGATGACATAGCGATAGGCCCACCCAACCTGCTCGAAGCCGAAGTAGTTGTACCGCTGGCGCTGTCCGCCGAGCATCAGCAGGTCGTAGTCCCGCGCACGGGCGTCGTCCAGCAGCATCTTCATCAACTGCTTCATATGGCCCTCGCCGCGCGAGTAGGGATGCACGGACACGGTGCCGACGCAGCCTGCGCGGAGCGTGTCGCCCGGCACGCGCAGCGCGAGCGGCCGGTCGGCGACGAGCGCGCGGATCCGGCCCGCCTGCCTGGCGATGAAGTGCTCGGCCCCCAGCTCGGGCAGATGATCGGCGTAGACCTTGGGCAGCAGGGTCTTGAAGTCGTGCGGCACGTGCGCCTGAGAGAACACGTAGTTGGCAAAATCGATGATCTCTTCCCGGTCGGCGGCCGACGCGACGAGGTATTCTGTCTCTTTCATGGCTTATCCTCTCCGGCAGCGGCGGCTCTGCGCGCCGCTCCTTTTTTTCACGTTCTGCTTTCACAGGCCCCGGACGCCCGGGTGACGAGCTGCTTCAGCCGTGCGTTCGGGCTCGCCGGCCTGCCCGCGAGGACGTCGTCCTCGTTGAACACGGCCATGAGGTTGTTGCGCACATTCCAGTTTTTGGGGCGGGTGGTATAGGTCGGGTTCACATGGTTGACCAGCAGCAGCCGGCCGTTCGGCGTGCGCTCGATGCCCGGGATGCCCTGCCAGAGGCGCCGGACGCTTTCCACTCGGCCCGCTCCGGGTGCATGAGGACGCGCGCCGGCGTCATGGAACCCTTGTTCATGAGATATCCTCCGTTTCCGGTCTTCCCGCCATGCCTATTATGGCCCAAAACAGCGCGCCCGTCAAGCCCGAATTCACGGGAATCGCCGCGCGCCGTCTTTGCGGTTTTTGCTACCCTTTTTTGCCGCGATGTGATAAAATGACCGTATCACATCACAGGAGGCCATCGCATGAAATTCACGATTCTTGGCAGCTGCTCCGGCACGGAGCCCATGCCCGGAAGGCGTCACGCCTCAACAGTCCTGGAGCTCAACGGGAAGCTCTATCTGCTCGACGCGGGCGACAGCTGCGGATACACGGCGCACCTTCTCGGCATCGACGTCACCGGATTGGAGGCCATCTTTATCAGCCATCCGCATATCGACCATGTCGGCGGGCTGCCGTATTTGTTCTTTCTCATGCAGAAGCTGAAATGGCGGCAGGGCGAGGACTTCGCCCATCCTTTCGACATTTACATCGCCTCGCCGGAGGTCGTCGCCGGGGCGCGGCTGCTGAACGGCGGCGACGCAGCCCCGCTGAACCACATGACCACTCATTCGATACAGGACGGCGTGATTTTCGACGACGGCGACCTGCGCGTCACGGCCAGGCACAACGGCCATATGGGGGAGACGGCCGCTCCCTATCATTCCTTTTCCTTCCTGCTGGAGCTGGAGGGAAAGAAAGTCGTGTATTCCGGCGACGTGAAGAGCATATCCGAACTGGAAGGCTGGCTGGACTGCGACCTGCTCATGATGGAAACCGGCCATCATGACCCCGTCGCCATCGCGCAGTATCTGAAAAACAGCCCCAGCCGGCCGCAGCGCCTTCTCTACGTGCACCACGGCCGCAAGGTGCTCGCCGATCCCGAGGGATGCAGGGCGCAGGCGCGGGCCATCCTCGGAGACCGGGTGGACGTCGCATATGACGGCATGGTCGTTTCGCTGTGACGCGCTTTGATTCCCGGCCGCTGCTTTATTCGCGAAGAATCAAAAAAGCCCGAACCGATTCCCGGTTGAGCGCCGGCGCCGAATCGTTCGGGCTGGCGGCGCTGCTCTGCCGGGAATGGGTTCGGATCGTCAGGGCGCGGCGTCCTGACGCGCGCCTTGACGCCGGGCGGCGTTACAGGGAAGAGGCGACGTCGATGTTTTCGCCCTTCAGGCCGATGTGCGCGCCGCTTTTGGCCTCGCTGGATTCGGGATGGGCCAGCAACCATTTGTTGCGCGCGGTCATCCACCTGTCCTCTTCGCAGGTCGGCTCGCAGCGGGGCTTTTCGGTGTTCGTCCCTCTGGGCAATACAATGGCGACCCGGAAGCCGTCTCCGGTCGTCTGGCAGGGCGCGTAGTGCAGCGTGGTGGCGTACACCTCCACGGGCACCCCGGCCGGCACGCGGAACGCCTTCACGACAGATGTGTCCAGCATGCCGTCTTCGATCTCATCCTCGCGGGCGAGCAGCAGAATAAAGTCGCCGGCGCCGATGTTGATCTCGCTGTCCCGATGGTATTCGAGGCAGTTGAGCTTGGTGTTGTGTCCCCAGCACAGGCCGAGCTGGATCGGCATGCCGCCGTAGGCGCGGTCCCGCAGCGGGGCGAACACGGCGCACGCCTCCAGCGAATCGATGCCGGGCTCGTAGGCAACGCCCGCCTCCGGCATCGGGATGTCCCGCATGGCCTTCTGCAGCCCGGCGGTGTCGTAGCCTTCGAGAACCTTGCCGTAGGGCTTAAAGGCGGGATCGTATACCGAATGAATCGTCATGAGGTATCACTCCTGTCCGCGTTTTTGCGCAATATGATGCTCTTTTCCTTCCGGAGTCAAACAGTATGAGGCAACGGCGCTTCGCCGCGTTCATTATAGCACGCTTTTGCGCGAAAGCCAATCGGAGCGCGGGAAAAAACAGGGCCGCCGCGCCTGATAGGCGGGTTTTCGCAGATTCGGCAGCCTGGCGTTTGCCGCGGCGATGAGGCCCGGGGCGTCATTTCAGGAGGCATTCGGTGTCAATGCCGAACCACTCCCGCATGAGCGCCCGCCGTTCCGCCTCTCCCGGCGCGGCGACGACCGAGACGCGGCCGCCCTCGAACAGGCGGAACTCATCCCCGTCGCGCGTGCGGCGGCCGGTTTCGGTGCGCAGCGAAACCATCGGGGCCTTGTTGAAGATGGAGTCGGGCGACTTCTCGCAGTAGAACGAGGCGGCCACGAAATCCACCGGCAGCTGGGGCTCCTCTGTGAAGGAATACACGTCGCGCCAGACGTCGCCCCTGCGCTCCGTCAGCACCCAGCCGAGGAAATCGTCGCGGCGCAGGCCGTAGGTGTCCGCGCCGTCCCGCAGCACCTCGCCCTCGACAAGCCGCATGGGGCGGGTCGGCGATCCGGTGCCCACGCCGACATCCGCCAGCCAGCGCGCGTCGTCGTCCTGCGGCTTCACCAGCAGCACGTGATGGCGCCGCATGGGGATGCCCGTTTCGCCGCGCAGGAAGCGGCCGAAGCTGTCCGTTACGCCGTAGCCGAGCGCGCGCAGCAGCCGGCCGAACAGCTCGTTCAGCTCGAAGCAGTAGCCGCCCCTCCGGCGCGCGACGATCTTCTCGAACAGCGCGTCCTCCGTCAGCAGGATGGGCCGGCCGGCGAGGATGTCCAGGTTTTCGTAGGGCACGGTGACGAGATGAGCCTGCTGAAGCCGCCCGAGGCAGGCGGCCGTGGGTTCGATGGGGCCGGTCATCCCGATCCGGTCCAGATACAGGGCGGTGTCCATGCGTCATCTCCTCCCAGGGAAATGGTGACGGCGGCGTTCATGGCGAGCGCCTCCTCCCGGTCGTGTGTCACCAGCAGGACGAGCCGCTCCGCCGCGTGCCGGAGCACATAGCGGATGGCCGCGCCGCGGGTGGACTCGTCGAGTCCCTTGAATGGCTCGTCCAGCACCAGTATGTCGCCCGGGGCGATGACCGCCCTCACCAGCGCGACGCGGCGCTTCATGCCGCCGCTCAGCACGCGGACGGGCGTCCTTTCCTCGCCGGACAGCCCCACCTCGGCCAGATGCGCTCTGATCTGCGCGTCCGTCACGGCGCGGTCGCACACGAGGCGGATGTTTTTCATTGCGCTCCAGCTTTCGAGCAGGCGGTTTTCCTGAAACACGGCGGTCACGCGGCGGCCCGCGAGCCCGTCGATCACCCCGGCGTCAGGCGGCGTCAGGCCCATGATGATGTTCAGCAGCGTGGTCTTGCCTGCGCCGGAACGCCCTTCTATGACTGCGATGCCGCGATCCGGCAGTTCGAACGAAAGGTTTTCCAGCACCGCCTTGTCCCCGAAGCGCTTGGAGAGATTGCTGACGCGAACCGGCATGCCGTCACTCACCTCCCAGCGCGCGCCCCAGCAGGCGCATCAGCGCGAGGATGAGCTTTTCGAAGCCCACGCTCAACAGGATGACGGCCAGCGTCCAGGCAAAGATGTCCGGTGTGTCGAAGTTCAGCTTGGCCATGTACAGCGCCTCGCCGATGGAATGCCGCGGGTAGCCGATGACCTCGGCCGCCACGCCCGCCTTCCAGCACATGCCCAGCGACAGCGTGCACGCCGACAGGAAATGCGGATACACCGCGCTCAGATACACGCTGCGCGCCGTTCTGAACGGCCCGATGCGAAACACCTTCGCCATCTCGAGCAGCTTTTCGTCCGCCGCGCCGATGCCGGCCAGGATGTTGGTATACATGATGGGCAGCACCATCAGAAATGAGATAAAAACAGAAAGCCGCTCCGAGCGGATGAACACCAGCGCCAGGATCACAAACGACGCCACCGGCGTGGCCTTCACCGCGTGCATCAGCGGCTCGAGCAGAACCCGCACGACCCGGCTCACGCCCGCCAGCACGGCCAGCAGCAGGCCCAGCCCCGCGGCCAGCGCGAAGCCCTGCAGGATGTGGCCAAAAGAAGAAAATACCGACTGCCAGAACGAGCCCCGGCCCATCAGGTCAATCAGCGTGGCTGCGGCGCGGACAGGAGATACCAGAAGGATCTCCTGTCCGATGATCATGCTCGCGATCTGCCAGACGCCCAGCCAGAACAGCACGGCCAGCGCCCGGATCAGATGTTTTTCAGGGGATGTAGTAGAAGGCCTCATCGGGCAGCGCGCCTCCGACCGCCTCGGGATCCTGGTCATACAGCACGGCGAGGTAGCCGGACACAGCCGCCTTCATCGCCTCGCCGTCGATGTACACGATGTTGCACGCGGGCAGCGCCTTCTCGGCGATGGGCGCCTTGGCGACGATGCCGAGGTCGGCGATCCACTGCGCCGCTTCCCCGACGTTGGCGTTCACATACTCGATGGACGCGGCATACTCCTCCAGGAAGGTCGCGACGGCGGCGGGATTTTCCTCCGCGAACGCGGCGCGCACCACGGCCACGCCGGTGATCAGGCGGGAATCCTCGCTCACCCTGTCCCACTCCTCGGTGAAGCTGAGCGCCACGCGCAGCTTTTCGTTCTGAGCCAGCGCGGCGGTCACGTAGGGCTGGGGCAGCACGCCGATGCCGGCGGCGTTGCTGGTCAGCGCGGCGAGCACCTCGGCGGCCTCGCTCTTGAATTCAACGGTCAGATCCTTCTCCGGATCCAGGCCGTTCTGCGCCAGGATATAGTTGAGCGCAAACTCGGGCGTGGTGCCCTTGCCGGTGGAATACACGGTCTTGCCGGCCAGGTCCGCCGCGCTCTGAATTTCCTCGCCGCTCTCCAGCACATAGAGGACGCCCAGCGTGTTGACGGCCATCACCCTGATCCTGCCCTGCGTGTTGTTGTACAGCACGCTGGCCAGATTGCAGGGCACCATGGCGATGTCCAGCTCGCCGCGGGTCAGCAGGGGGACGATTTCGTTGGCGGTGCCGCTGAGCGTGAATTCATAGGTCTGCGCGGCTTCGCCGTTTTCGTTGGCGTTCATCAGTTTGACAAGGCCCATCGAGGTGGGGCCCTTCAGCGACGCGATGCGCACGGGAGCCGCCTCGTCGGCGGCGGCCAGGGCCGGTATGCCCAGGGCGAGCAGGAGGGCTAGCGTCAGAGAGATGAGTTTCCTGATAGACATGAGATCAACTTCCTTTCTCTTGGCTTCGTCCGCGGAATGCGGTGATGGGGTGACGAGTCTATTATACCCCCTTCCCCGCACGAAGGGAAACGGGATCGATCATTTTTATCATATTATTTACTCTCCCGCCCCGCCCGCCGGGCACAGAAAAACCCGGGCGGCATTCCGCCGTCCGGGGAAAAACGGGTGTCCGGCCGCGTCACGCCTCGAAATAGCGCACGCGATAGATGGCGTTCAGCGCCGCGATGCGTTTGACGGTGTCGGGAGACGCCGGCTCGTCGAGATCGAGCACGGTGTAGGCGAATGTGCCGCGGGACTTGTTGACCATGTTGTCGATGTTGACGCCCTGCGCGGCCACCAGGGAGGAAATCGAACCCACGGTGTTGGGCACGTTGGCGTGAAGCACGCTCAGGCGGTAGCGGAACGAGGCGTTCAGCGGGCAGGCCGGGTAATTGACCGAGTTCACGATCGAGCCGAACCGGAGGTAGTCCTCCAGCTGGCGGCTGACCATGTCGACGCAGTTGTCCTCGCTCTCCGGCGTGGAGGCGCCCAGATGCGGGATTGCCACGACGCCGGGCGCGCCGATGATCTCGTCGCAGGGGAAATCGGTGACATAGCGCCGGATTTTGCCGGACTCCAGCGCCGCCAGCAGGTCGGCGGTGTTCACCAGCTCGCCGCGCGCCAGGTTGACGAGCGCCGCGCCGGGTTTCATCTTCGCGAATATGTCGGCGTTGAACGAGCCGCGCGTGGCGTCCATCAGCGGCACGTGGATGGAGAGATAGTCGCACTGGGGCAGCATTTCCTCCTGGCTGGTCACGTGAATGATCTTGCGGGAGAGCTTCCAGGCGTTTTCCACCGAGATATACGGGTCGTAGCCCAGCACGCGCATTTTGAGGTCGGCCGCGGCGTTGGCCACCAGGCCGCCCACGCCGCCCAGTCCGATGACGCCGACGGTCTTGCCCATCAGCTCCGGTCCGACAAACTGGCTCTTGCCCTTTTCCACCAGCTTGCCGACCTCGGCGCCCTTGCCCTTGAGCGTCTTCGCCCACTCGATGCCGCCCACGATGTCGCGCGAGGCCATCAGCAGCGCGGCGATGGCCAGCTCCTTCACGGCGTTGGCGTTCGCGCCGGGCGTGTTGAACACCACGATGCCCTGCTGGCCGAACGCTTCGGTGGGAATGTTGTTGTAGCCCGCGCCGGCGCGGCCCACGGCCAGCAGCGATTCGGGGGCCGCCATGTCGTGCATGTCGGCGCTGCGCACGATGATGGCGTCGGGGTTTTCGATATCCTTGCCGACGGTGAAATCCGACTCGGCCAGCACGTTCTTATAGACCGGAGAAATGGCATTGAGCGTTTTGATCTTAAACATGGCGTTCAAACTCCTTCATGAATTCGACCAGCGCCTTTACGCCCTCAATGGGCATGGCGTTGTAGATGCTGGCGCGGATGCCGCCCACGAGGCGGTGTCCCTTCAGGTTGACCAGGCCCTTTGCCGCGGCCTGCTTCACGAATTCGGCGTCGGTGTCGGGCGAATCGGTGACGAAGGTCACGTTCATGCGCGAGCGGGAGGCCGGATCGGCCGTGCCGCGGAACAGCCGGCTGTTGTCGATGAAGTCGTAGAGAAGCTTCGCCTTCTCGATGTTCACGGGCTCGATGCCCTCCGCGCCGCCCTGTTTTTTGAGCCACCTGAGGCACAGCCCAGCCATGTAGATGGCATAGGTGGGCGGGGTGTTGATCATGGAGCCGTTTTCAGCCTGCTTCTGCCAGTCCATGATTTTCGGCGTGATGGGCATGCAGCGGCCGAGCAGGTCGTTTCGCACGATGACCAGCGTGAGGCCGGCCGGCCCGATGTTCTTCTGGGCCCCGGCGAAAATCACCCCGAAGCGGCTCACGTCGTACGGCTCGGACAGGATGTTCGAGGACATGTCGGCCACTAGCGGCACCCTGCCGGTGTCGGGCAGCGCCGCATAGCGCGTGCCGAAGATGGTGTTGTTGGTGGTGATGTAGAAGTAATCCGCTTCCGGATCGAATTTGGCGGCGTCCCACGCGGGAATGGCGCGGTAGTTGTCCTCCCGGGAGGATGCGACCGCGCTGACTTTGCCGTACTTCTGGGCCTCGACCAGCGCGCCGTGGGCGAAATTGCCGCTGTCAATGTAGTCCGCGCGGCCGGAGCCGGTCATCAGGTTCATCGGAACGGCGGCGAATTGCTGCGTCGCGCCGCCCTGCAGCAGCAGGATGGTGTGGCTGTCCGGCACATGCATAAGCTCCTTCACGAGAGACACCGTTTCCTCGTAAATGGCCAGGTACATCTTCGAGCGATGGCTCATTTCCATCACGGACATGCCCGTGGCGCCGTAGCAGGTCATCTCCCGCGCCGCGGTCTCCAGCGCCTCGAGCGGCATGGCGGCGGGACCTGCGGCAAAATTGTAGACGCGTTCCATCAGCGAATCCCCCTCCTGAACTGAATATAGTATGCAGCGAATATGATATTGCAGCATATTGTAGCACGATTTCAGCGCACATTCAAGCGCTTTCACGCTAATTATCCGCGTGGTCTGCAATTTTACAAAGCTAAAAATTCATTTAACGCATAAATACACATTTCTCAACACAGAACGGGCGCGCCGGACGTACGGCCCGGCCGGCGAACTTTGCGGATTATTCATATGGGGACGCTTGAAAAATCCTCCGGGAGTGATTACAATGAACATATCATAATTGGCTTTGCCTGGATCGGGCCGCGCGCGAACGCGGCGGATCCGCTTTCCTGAAACGAACGGAGGACAGCGCCGTGAGATATGACGCCGTGATATTTGATTTGGACGGAACGCTGACCGAATCGGAACCGGGCATCACAAAATCCGTCCAATATGCATTGGAGAAAATGAATCGCCCCACGCTGGACCAGGCCGCGCTGCGCCGGTTCATCGGGCCGCCGCTGCTGGAAATGTTCATGAGCGCGGCCGGCATGAGCGAGGCGGAGGCGCAGGAGGCCGTGCGCGTCTACCGCGAACGCTTCTCGACCATCGGCTGGCGGGAGAACGCCGTCTACCCGGGCATTGTGCCGCTCCTGCGCTCGCTGAAGCAAAACGGCGCGTACGTCGCCGTGGCCACGGGCAAGCCGCGCGATTTCTCACGGCGCATCATCGAGCACTTCGCTCTCGCGCCGTTCATCGACCGGCTTGAGGCCATCTCCCTCGACGATCACCATGCGGACAAACCGGCGCTGGTGCGCCGCGCGTTGCCGGAACGATACGTCCGGGCCTGCATGGTGGGCGATCGCGCGGGCGACATCGAGGGCGCGCGCGCCAACGGCATCGACGGCATCGGCGCGCTGTACGGCTACGGCTCCCGCAGGGAGCTGGAGGACGCCGGCGCAGCGTTCGTGGCCGGAGACGTCGCCGCGCTCAGCGCTTATCTGCTGGCCGACGCGCCCGATGAGGCGCTTTTTTCCCATGACCTGAACCCGGAAGAAGCGATGGACCGCGCTCTGGCGGGCCGAAAGGAGAACTGAGCATGGATACCGGAAGACTGTGCATGTTCTGCATGGAAGACAACGGCGGAAACGACGTCTGCCCGCACTGCGGCAAGGACGCCGGCGCGCCGCTGCTCAAAAACCATCTTGCGCCCGGCGAAATTCTGGGCGGGCGCTTTCTGGTGGGCCGCGCGGTCGGTCAGGACGCCTCCGGCGTGGTGTATATCGTGTTTGACCTGCGCAAGGAGCGCAAGATGCGCATTCGCGAATACATGCCGCGCGGCGTCGCCTACCGCGAGGAAAACTCGAATCATCTGCGCGCGCTGCCCGGCATGGAGGGCGAATTCGAGGAGGGCCTGAGTGACACAAGGGCGCGGGCCGAGTCGGCTGACGAGCCTGAAAAGGCGATGCCCTGCTTCGAGGAGAACGGCACGCTCTACGTGGTGCTGCGGCGGCGCAGGGAAGCCGGGGCGCCCGAGGCCGCGGCCGCCGGCGCGGCTGCCGACAGGGCGGAGAAACCCGAGAAAAAGAGCGAGGCGGGCAAAAAGAAAAAGAGGGCGGACGAGGAGCGCGGCGCCGAGGCGGACGACGAAGACGACGGGGAGAAGCCCGGCTTCGCCGACCGGATGGCGGCCCGGTTCAGGAAGAACACGGCCGCCGTGCTGGTGGCCCTGCTCATCGTGCTGCTGCTGGTGGCCTCGGTGATCGTCATTGTGTCCCGCGGCGGCCGCGATACGGTCAATCAGCCCCAGAACCCCTCGTCGCCGCTGGACGTGTGGTCCGCGCCCACTGAGACGCCCATCCCCACGGCGGTCGCGACCGATCAGTTCGGCAACATCGTCGCGCCGACCCAGGGCTGGCAGTATCAGCAGGGCGGCAACACCATCAACAACGGCGTGGCGACCAACACGCCCATCCCGGACGACTATGAACCCGACTGGCTGCGCGGCACGCCCGAACCGGGCACGCTGACCACGGAGATGCCCACGGCCGTGCCCGTCGACACGGATGATCCGAACGCCACGGAGGGCCTGATTGCGCTCGGAACGCCCGCCCCGACGCCCGAACCCACGCCGGAGGCCACGCCGCGCGCCACCATCGAGCCGGTGCTGGTGGACAAGAACACCCCTGAAAGCACCGTGCGCGCGCTGCAGGCCCGGCTGATTGAGCTGGGCTGGCTGGACATCGAGGAGCCGACCGGCTACTACGGCGATCAGACCAAGCAGGCCGTGCGGGCCTTCCAGCGGCTCATTCATGACCGCTACGACAGCACCATGCAGGTGGACGGCTTCGCCGGCGTGGTCACGGTGGGCTGGCTGAACCGCGACGACGCGCCCTGGAATCCCGACAGAGAAGGCGCGCTGCCGCTGCCGGACACGCTGCCCACGCCCACACCCGTGCCGACGCCCACGCCCCAGCCCACGCCCACGCCCCTGCCGACCGACACGCCCGAGCCGACGCCCTCGCCCTCGCCCTCTCCGACGCCCTTCATCGCGAGCTCGGAGCTCACCAGCGAGGTGCAGACCCGGCTGATCGAGCTGGGCTGGCTGGACGCCAGCCAGCTGACCGGCGTCTATGACAACGCGACGCAGCTGGCGCTCAGCGATTTCCAGAAATACCTGAACAGCCTCAATCCGGACGTGGTGCTGCCCACAGACGGCAATGCCGATCCCGTCACCGTCACCTGGCTGCGCTGGACAAACGCGCCGCACCGCCCCGCGATCATCGAATACACGCCTGAGCCGGAGCCCACCGAGACGCCCGAGCCCGAGGTGATCTACTCCGAAACCATCGACGAGAACGCCGACCCAGAGGCGATTTTGTGGCTGCAGAGCCGGCTGATCGAGCTGGGCTGGCTGCAGGGCACGCCCAACGGCGTGTATGACGAGACCACCCGCTACGCCGTTTCCATGCTGCAGACGCGCCTGAACGCGAGCCACTCGCTGACGCTGGACACCAGCGGCATCGCGGGCAGCGCCACGCTCAACTACATCAACAACGATTACAACGTGGAGCGCAATCCGAATCCGGAGCGCGCGCCTGTCCTGGCCGCGCCGACCGGCGAGAATCCGACGCAGCGGGACGCCGGTTCGGAACAGACGCCCGAGCCGGTCGTAATTCCCACGGTGAGCGAAGCCGTCAACCCGCCGGCGCCTCTCCAGCAGACGGAGGAGCCCACGGAGGACCCTACCGAAGAACCGACAATGGAGCCCACGGAGGAGCCGACCGAGGAGCCCACGGCTGAACCCACCGAGGAACCCACGGCAGAGCCGACCGAGGAACCCACGGCTGAACCCACTGAGGAACCCACGGCAGAGCCGACCGAGGAACCCACGGCAGAGCCGACTGAGGAGCCCACGGCGGAGCCGACCGAGGAACCCACGGCGGAGCCGACCGAGGAACCCACGGCGGAGCCGACCGAGGAGCCCACGGCGGAGCCGACCGAGGAGCCCACGGCGGAGCCGACCGAAGAGCCCACGGCGGAGCCGACCGAGGAGCCCACGGCGGAGCCGACCGAAGAGCCCACGGCGGAGCCGACAAAGGAGCCGGCGCTGTACGCGGGTTCGGACGGGCAGGCCATCGTCGATTTCAAGAACCGGCTGATCATGCTGGGGTGGCTGGAGGCGTCCGATACCGTGACGGGCGAATACGACGAAGCGCTGCGGCGCGGGGTCGAGGCGCTGCAGACCTGGCTGCGCGAGAACTGGGACGAGACCAAGTGGGGCGAAGCGGACGCGAACATGCCTTCCGTCAACGGCGAGTATGTGGACTGGAAGACCATGAACGTGATCTACAGGCCGGAGCCGCCCGAAAAGCCCGAGGATTACGTGATTCCGCCCATGGGCTGATGCGGGCGGCGACGCGGCCCGCATGATGACAGCGCGACACAGGCCGCCTGCCCGGCCCGACAACGGCCGGGCGGGCGTTTGTCCGGCCTGCAGGAAAGGAGAGCGGCCATGGCGCAGATTGTGGTCGGCATGTCAGGCGGCGTGGATTCGTCCGTGGCGGCGCTGCTGCTGAAGCGGCAGGGGCACGACGTCATCGGCGTGTTCATGAACAACTGGGAGGAAAAGGATGAGAGCGGCGTCTGCACGTCCGAGCAGGACTACGCCGACGTGCGCAGCGTGTGCGACCGGATCGGCATACCGTATTATTCGGTGAATTTCGCGAGGGAATACCGCGAGCGCGTGTTCAGCCATTTCCTGGACGAATACCGGCGCGGGCGCACGCCCAATCCGGACGTGCTGTGCAACCGGGAGATCAAGTGGGACGTGTTTCTGAAGTTTGCGCTGTCGCTGGGCGCGGAAAAGCTGGCCACGGGCCACTTCGCCCGGCTGGGCGGCGGCGAGGCGGCCGGCTGGCGGCTGCTGCGCGCGGCGGATGAGAACAAGGATCAGACGTATTTTCTCTACATGATCGGTCAGGAAGCGCTTTCCCGCGCGATGTTTCCCGTGGGCGGCCTCAGCAAGGCCGAGATTCGGGAGATCGCCCGCAAAAACGACATACCGGTGTCGGAAAAGAAGGACTCGACCGGGGTGTGCTTTATCGGCGAACGGAATTTCAAGCAGTTCCTCAGCCAGTATCTGCCCGCCCAGCCCGGCGACATATGCACGCCGGACGGCCGGCGGGTCGGCCGGCACGACGGGCTGATGTACTACACGCTGGGCCAGCGGCGCGGCCTGGGCATCGGCGGCGGCGGAGACGGGCGGCGCTGGTTTGTGGTCGGCAAGGATCTGAAAAACAACGTGCTGCTGGTGGAGCAGGGCGAGGACTCTCCGCTGCTCTACTCGGAGCGCACGGTCATTGAGGCGCTGACCTGGATCGCCGGCCGGGCGCCGGTTCCGGCAGGCGGGACGCTCATCTGTCAGGCGCGCTTCCGCCACAGGCAGCCGCTGCAGGAAGTGGCGGCGCGGCTCAGGCCGGACGGGCTGATGGACCTTGAATTCGCCTCCCCCCAGCGCGCGATCACGCCCGGACAGTCGGCCGTGCTGTATCTGGGCGAGGAATGCCTGGGCGGCGGCGTCATTCAGTAGAGGGCGGGGGAGTCGTTGTCCGGCCTGCCGGGTGGATTGCGTTTGTTGCGGCGACGGATAGAGTCTGGCGTCAAACGGGGTAGCGCACCCCTTCCCCTGCACCCCTTCCCCGCTCTTCGCGGGGACGGGGAAGTTTTGGTCTGGGCTCCGCCCAGACCCGGCAAGGGGCCGCGGCCCCTTGAACCCCGGGGCTATGCTGCGGTATCCCGTTTCGCTGCGGCCGGGCGCAGGGGAAGGGGCGTGTTACCCCACATGCCGCCAGACCCCGCCGCAACAAACGTCATAACGGGAATCCGCACAGACGCCGCTAAAAGAACACAGGGGAAGGGGAAACATGAGTTTGCAGCTGAGAGAGTACTTTGCCCCGGATTTCGGGCAGAAGATGTTTGCCTCGGCGCCGGATGCGGCGCTGCGCGGCGCGCCGCGCGACGGCGTGGCCCCGGCGGGATTCCACGCGATGAGCATTTTTCCGGAGTATTTCAAAATCGGCGGCCGGTGGCTGCTGGCCGAAGAGAGCCGGATGGACTGCGTGGCGGTGTATGAGGGCGGGAAGATCCACGTGCGGGAATTCCGGCGGCTGAAGCAGGGCGACGCGGTGGTCGTGGGCCGCACGGAGCGCTGCGAGGAGGGCATTTACGTTCATCCGGACGGCTTCAGAGAGACGCGCGATGCGCGGGACGTGTTCGCGTTCCGGCAGAACCGCTCGCGCGAGACGGCTTTTTCCCGCGACTACGACGAGCTGTACGAGGTGCTCCGGCACGACCGGACGCACGGCAAGATCGTGTGGGTCATGGGGCCCGCCTTCGCGTTCGACTACGACGCCCGGGCCGCCTTCTCCCGGCTGATCGGAGCCGGCTATGCGCATGCCGTGCTGGCCGGCAACGCGCTGGCGACGCACGACCTGGAGGCGGCCTATCTGCAGACCGCGCTGGGCCAGAACATCTACACGCAGAGGAGCCAGCCGAACGGCCATTACAACCACCTGGACACGATCAACCAGGTGAGGTATCACGGCGGCATTCCGCAGTTCATTGAGGCGGAGGGCATCGACAACGGCATCATATACAGCTGCGAGAAGCATCACGTGCCGTATGTGCTGGCCGGTTCGATCCGCGACGACGGGCCGCTCCCGCCGGTGTTCGGCGACGTGTACGAGGCGCAGGACAGGATGCGCGACGAGGTGCGCGGGGCCACGACGGTGCTGTGCATGGCCACCATGCTGCATTCCATCGCCGTGGGCAACATGACGCCCTCCTATCGCGTGATGGCCGACGGCACGGTGCGGCAGGTTTACTTCTACTGCGTGGACATCTCGGAGTTCACCGTCAACAAGCTGAGCGACCGCGGCAGCCTGTCCGCCAAGGGCATCGTGACCAACGTGCAGGATTTCATCGTGACGCTGAGCAAGGGCCTGGGTGTGTGAGAAGCGATGGATGAGACGAGAGGTATGAGCCTGGATGAAATGATGTTTTTTGAAGGGAAGCGCGCGGCCTTTTCCCTGTATGAAGCGCTGCGGTCGGCCGTCCTGACGCAGATCGGCGCGCAGCGGATCGAGGCGCGAAAGACGCAGATTTCCTTCAAAAACGATCATCTCTTCGCAGCGGTGTCCTTTCTGCCCGTGCGGCGCGCGGCCGAACGCCCGCCGGTCTTCATCACGCTGACATTCGGACTCGGATACCGCCTCGATTCGCCGCGCGTCGACGCCGCGGTGGAAGCGCGCCCGGGCCGCTGGACGCATCATGTGCTCATCGGGGACGCGGCGCAGATCGACGCGGAGCTGCTTGGATGGATCGCGGAATCCGCGCGGGACGTGACGGCGCGCGTTTCGCGAAGTCGCTGAAGCGCCGTTTCGTCGCCCTGCGACGCCGGACTGACGCCCATGGCCCTGCAAGGGAGGAGTGGATTGACAATGACCTGTGAAGCTGTTATCCGGGCGAGGATTCAGCCGATGCGCGCGGCGCTGGAGGCGGCGCCCGGGCTGTGGCCGCTGTTTGAGCGGTGCTTTATGAATTCCATCGAGACGACCATCCGCCAGGCGCCGGGCGATACGTTTGTCATCACCGGCGATATTCCCGCCATGTGGCTGCGGGATTCCACGGCGCAGGTGCTGCACTACGTGCGCTTTGCGGATGATCCGGCGGTGGCCGGCATGCTGGAGGGCGTCATCGCGCGGCAGGCCGAATGCATCCTGCGGGATCCGTACGCCAACGCCTTCAATCAGGAGCCGTCCGACTACAAGCCCTACGACGACACGCCCCGCGCGTCTGACTGGGTGTGGGAGCGCAAGTATGAAATTGACTCGCTGTGCTATCCCATGTGGCTGGCCGAAAAGTACCTCGACCGGGCCGGCCGGCCGGATTTCCTGACGGAGCGCTTCCACGAGGCGCTCGGCCTGGCCGTGCGCGTGCTGCGCACCGAGCAGAACCACGCGCGGAGCGAATACCGCTTTTCCCGCCGCAACTGCCCGCCCGGCGACACGCTGTCGCGCGGCGGCATGGGCGAGCCGGTGGGCTATACCGGCATGACCTGGAGCGGCTTCCGACCGAGCGACGACGCCTGCTGCTACGGCTATCTGGTGCCCTCGAACCTGTTCGCGGCGCGCGCGCTGAAGTCGGCCGCCCTGCTTGCGCGCCGCCTGGACGACGACGCCCTCGCGCGTGAGGCGGAGGCGCTGGGCGCGGAGATCGCCGCGGGCGTGGAGGAGCACGGCAGGGTCGACCACCCCGAGCTGGGCGAGATGTACGCCTACGAGGTCGACGGGCTGGGAAACGCCTGCCTGATGGACGACGCGAACGTGCCGAGCCTGCTCGCGCTGCCCTACCTGGAGGCGTGCGACGCGGACAGCGCCGTTTACCGGAACACGCGCCGCTTCGTGCTCAGCGGCCGGAACCCGTATTTCTATCAGGGCGCGCTGGCGCAGGGCGTGGGCAGCCCGCACACGCCCGGAGGCTATGTGTGGCCCATTGCGCTGTGCGTGCAGGCGATGACATCCCCGGACGCGGAAGAGATCGCGCGCATCGTGAAGACGCTGATGAGCACGCACGCGGGCACCGGCTTCATGCACGAGAGTTTCGACCCCGACCATCCGGAGCGGTTCACGCGCGCGTGGTTCGCCTGGGCCAACTCGATGTTCGGCGAGCTGATTTACAGGCTCTTCGAGGACGGCCGGCTGGGCGACGTGCTGGAGCGGGTGGCGAAGCAATAGGATCCGGAACAGGAGCATACCGGCGGCGGGCGCATGCGTTTCGCCGCCGGTCTTCATTTATGTGGCCGCCATGTAAAAAATCGGTGTATTCCCGCGGATGCTGTTGACAGCGCCGCAAAAAAGTGATATGATGCAAACGAAATGGAAACGTTACCGACACCGTTTCCGGCACCGTTTCCGAATCACATGAGATGTCGGAGGCCGGCATGAAGATATACACCATCCGGGATATCGCGCAAATGGCGGGCGTGAGCGTGACCACTGTGTCCCGCGTGCTCAACAACCGGCCGGATGTGAGCAAGGGGACGCAGGACAGGGTGCGCGAGGTCATCGCCCAGTGCCACTTTGTGGGCAACGCCAACGCGCGCGGGCTCAAGCAGGCCGAGAGCGACCTGGTGGCGGTCATCATCCGCGGCCGGCGCAATCCCTTTCTGAACGAGCTGGCCGAGGCCATGCTGCAGTATGCGGGCGACGGCCGGGCGACGTTCGTCACCGAGTACATCGACGAGCAGGCCGACGAGTTTTACCGGGCGCGGACGCTGATCGGCGAGCGCCGCGTCGCGGGCGTCATTTTCGTGGGCAGCCGCATCGACGAGCGCTGCCGCGTGCTCGAGGACGTCGGCATTCCGATGCTGTTCGCCACCGTTTCCGCGGAGGGCACCGTGATGGCGCGCGCGTCGTCCGTCTCCATCGACGACGAGCGCATGGCCCGCGAGGCGGTGAGCGCCCTGCTGGACCGGGGACACCGGCGCATCGCCGTGTTTGGCGGCAACCGGGAGGGCAAGGACAGCCTGGCGCTGCGGGCGCTGGGCGCGCGCGAAGCGCTTGAGGCGCGCGGCCTTGCGCTGGACGACGCCTGCTACGTGGAAACGCGCCTGACGCTTCCGGATGCGCATGCCGCCGCGCTGGACTTCTTCCGGCGCCGGCCGGACGTCGACGCGGCGTTCTGCATGAGCGATACCGCGGCGATGGGCGTCATCCGCGCGCTGCACGATCTGGGCCGGGCCGTGCCGGGCGACGTGAGCGTGCTGGGCGTGGACGGCGTCGACGTGGACGAGTACCTGACGCCCCGGCTGTCCACCATCGCGCAGCCGGTGCAGGAGATCGCGCGGCAGAGCGTCGAGGTGCTGCGGGACATGATGGAGCGCGGCGCGCCGGCGCGGCACGTGACGGTGGGCGCGGAGCTGATCCTGCGCGAATCGGTGCGCGAAGGCAGGTTGTAATCTGCACGGGGCGACTCGTGTAAAGATAAAAAGGAGGAAAACCCATGAAAAAGATCCTTGCTCTGGTTCTGGTCCTGATGATGGCGCTGACATCCGTCGCGTTCGCGGAAGACGTTACGCTGCGCGTCTGGGTCGGCGACAACAACGATGAAGAGTGGATCAACGGCGTGATCGAGAACTTCAAGGCCGCTTATCCGGACAACAACTACACCATCGAAGTCGGCATCGTGTCCGAGGGCGACTGCTCCAAGAACGTGCTGGCCGACCCCGAGGCCGCCGCGGACGTGTTCACTTTCGCGGACGACCAGTTCAACAGCCTGTACAACGCCGGCGCGCTGCAGGAAGTCGTGATCGATCCCGAGACCGTCATCGCGAACAACGCGGAAGGCTCTGTGGCGGCCGCCACCGGCGCGGACGGCGCCCTGTACGCCTATCCGGCCACCGCTGACAACGGCTACTTCATGTTCTACTCCAAGGAGTACTTCACCGAGGAGGACGTCCAGTCCCTGGACAAGATGCTGGAAGTCGCCGCGGCCGCCGGCAAGAAGGTCGGTTTCCCGCTGAGCAACGGCTGGTACATCTACTCCTTCTTCAAGGGCGCCGGCCTGGACATGCACATCAATGAGGACGGCGTGACCAACACCTGCAACTGGAACGCGACCGACACCGAGATCAAGGGCGTCGAGGTCGTCGAGGCCCTGCTGGCGATCGCCCAGAACCCCGGCTTCATCAGCGCGGACTCCGATCCCTTCGTGGCGGGCGTGAAGGACGGCTCCATCATCGCGGGCGTGTCCGGCACCTGGAACGCCAACGTGGCTCAGGAAGCCTGGGGCGACAACTACGCCGCCGCCAAGCTGCCCACCTTCACCGTGGGCGGCAAGCAGGTTCAGATGTCCTCCTTCGCCGGCTACAAGCTGGTGGGCGTGAATCCCCACTCTGAGTTTGTGGGCGACGCCATGGACTTCGCCGCCTTCATGACCAACGAAGAGAGCCAGCTGAGCCGCTTCGAGCTCCGCGGTCAGGGCCCGGCCAACAAGGCTGCCGCCGCTTCCGAGGCCGTGCAGGCCGCTCCCGCCATCGCCGCTCTGGCCGCTCAGGCCGCCTACGCCACCGTGCAGCGCGTCGCCGATCCTTACTGGACGCCCGCCGCGACCCTGGGCGAGATCATCGCCAACAACAATCCCGACGGCACTGACCTGCAGACCATGCTGGACAACACCGTCGCCGGAATCACCGCCGCTGCCCTGCAGTAAACGACGTTAAGCGGTTTGCTCGACAGCGAATGACGTTATGCCGCCCCGTTCCTGTTCATTCTGTCCGGGAGCGGGGCGGTATTTTCGTAAAGCGATGCGAATCAACCCATCAGACACGCAAGGAGCGCTGAGAGTATGAGCATGATCCAGCAAACGAAGGCGCGGGGCAGGGCCTCCGGCCTTTCGCGCGCCTTCTCATTCATCGGTGAGTTTTTCGCCGGCACGGCCGAGGCCTTCCGAAAGGGCGACCTGTGGACCCGGCTGTCCGCGCTGATCAGCGGCGCCGGCTTCTTCGCCCGCGGCCAGATCGTCAGGGGCGTTATCAAAACCCTGCTGGAAGCCCTCGTCATCTACCTGATTCCCGCCTTCATGGCGCCCAACCTCTCGCGGTTCGGCACGCTCGGCACGGTGGTGGCCCAGAAGACCTTTGACCCCGTGACGCGCAAAAACGTATGGAACAACTATGACAACTCCTTCCTGATTCTGCTGTACAGCGTGATGAGCCTGGCGCTGATCATCGTGGCCGTGGCGCTGTGGATGAAGAACATGCGCGCCGCCTACGAGGTTCAGCGGCTGAAGGAGAGCGGAAAGCACATCAATTCCTTCCGCAACGACGTGAGTGACCTGCTGAACAGGCGCTTCCACATCACGCTTCTGTCTCTGCCTACGCTGGGCGTCGTGCTGTTTATCATCATTCCCCTGATCGTGATGATCCTCATCGCGTTCACCAACTATGACCACGATCATCTGCCGCCCAACGCGCTGTTCACGTGGGTCGGCTTCAATAACTTCAAGAGCCTGTTCAACATGACCGCCGAATCCAGCTTCGGCTATTCGTTTGCGCACGTGCTGGGCTGGACGCTGACGTGGGCCGTGCTGGCCACCTTCACCTGCTTCATCCTGGGCATCCTCATGGCCATGTTTATCAACAACCGCAACACCCTGGGCAAGCGCTTCTGGCGCACCTGCTTCATGGTGACCATGGCGGTGCCGCAGTTCGTGAGCCTGTTGCTGGTGCGCAATTTCTTCGCCAACCAGGGCATCGTGAACACCATCTGCAAGAACGTCGGCCTCACAGACTGGCTGTATGGCATCGGCGCCATTCCCACGGCCAACTACATCCCCTTCCTCACCAATCCCGCCTGGGCGCGGCCCATGATCATCCTCATCAACATCTGGGTCGGCATTCCGTATCAGATGCTGATCGCCACGGGCATCCTGATGAACATCCCCGCCGACCTGACCGAGGCCGCCCGCATCGACGGCGCCAACGCCTGGCAGTCGTTCTGGCATATCACCATGCCCTACATTCTGTTCGTCATGGGCCCCTCGCTGGTGAACAGCGTGGTGGCGAACATCAACAACTTCAACGTCATCTACCTGCTCAGCCACGACGTGTACGTGACGCAGAACCAGCTCATGGCCAACGCCAACGCCAGCGAGGTGGACCTGCTGATCACCTGGCTGTTCGGCCTGACGCAGGATCGCCAGAACTACAAGATGGCCTCCGTCATCGGCATTCTGGTGTTCGTGGTCTGCGCCATCATCACCCTGTTCGCCTTTAACAGGATGATCAAGGGAGACAAGGAGGAGAGCTTCCAGTGACACACGCAGAACATGTCAACAAGCCGAGCCGGAAGAAAATCGTCCGCATGACCATCCGCCATGTGGTGCTGGCGCTGCTGGCCGCCTTCTGGCTGATTCCCATTCTCTGGCTGCTGCTCAACGCCTTCAGCGTGGACAAGGGCCCGAACCTGAGCCACTTCTTCCCGCAGGCGTTTACGCTGGATCACTTCCGCAACATCCTGCTGCCCGGTGGCGACTCGGTCAATCAGTTTCCGCGCTGGTTCCTGAACACGCTGATCGTGGGCTGCTTCAACTGCGTCATCTCCAGCGCCTTCGTGCTAATGGTGGCCTACGCCATGAGCTGCATGCGCTTCAGGGCGCGCAAGCCCATGATGAACGTGGCCATCATATTGAACCTGTTCCCCGGCTTCCTTTCCATGATCGCGGTGTACTTCATTCTCAAGGAGTTCGGCCTCACCAACAGCCTCACCGGCCTGGTGATCGTGTACTCCGCGGGAAGCGGCATGGGCTATCTCATCGCCAAGGGCTTCTTCGACACCATTTCAAAGTCGCTGCGCGAGGCGGCCTGGATCGAGGGCGCGAACGAGTTCACCGTTTTCTGGAAGATCATCCTGCCGCTGGCCAAGCCGATCATCGTGTACACGGTCATCAACGCCTTCCTGGCGCCATGGATGGATTTCGTCATGGCCTCCCTGATGCTCAACAGCGGCGTGTCGTCCGGCAAGACCGTGGCGCTGGGCCTGTTCGCCATGGTGGACAAGGTGAACCGCAACAACTACTTCGGCGAATTCTGCGCGGGCGGCGTGATCGTGTCGATCCCGATCTCGATCCTGTTCGTCATCATGCAGAAGTTCTACGTCGAAGGCATCACCGGCGGGTCGGTGAAGGGCTGATGAAGCGCCTGACCGGCCTGCTGCTGGCGCTCGTCCTCGTCCTGGGGACGGGCGCCGCGGCGCGCGCCGGGGCTCCCGCGGCCCCGGGCGTGGCCTATGAAATCTTCGTGGGCTCCTTCGCGGACAGCGACGGAGACGGCCTCGGCGACCTTCGCGGCATCGAGCAGAAGCTGGACTACATTGCCGCGCTGGGCGTGGACATGCTCTGGCTCACGCCCATCCATCCCTCGCCGAGCTATCATCACTACGACGTGACCGACTACTGCGCCGTGGCCCCGGAATTCGGCGCGATGGAGGACTTTGACAGCCTCGTCGCGTCCTGTAAAGAGCGCGGCATCGGCGTCATCCTCGACCTGGTGGTGAACCACACCAGCTCGGAGCACCCCTGGTTCCTCGAGGCCTGCGCGGCGCTCGGCGAGGGCGGGGAGAGCGTCCTGTGCGGCTGGTACAACTTCAGCGAAGGCTCCGGCGCGCACGACGTGCCCGGCGCGGCGGGCTGGTTCTACGAGGGCCGGTTCGGCTACCACATGCCCGACCTGAACCTGGACAGCGAAGCGGTGCGCGCGGAAATCGCGAACATCATCGCGTTCTGGCAGGAACACGGCGTTGCCGGCTTCCGGCTGGACGCCACGACCAGCTATTACACCGGCGCGCCCGGCAGGAACGCCGAATTCGTGCGCTTCATCTGCGAAACGGCGAAGGCGAACGACCCGGACAGCTACGTGGTGGGGGAGTGCTGGGCGGACGCGCAGACCATCCTCGGCCTGTATGAAAGCGGCATCGACAGCCTGTTCAACTTCCCCGCGGCGGATGTGGACGGCCTCATCGTGCAGGCGACGCTGAGCCGGCGCGGCGCGGCCGTGGCCCGCAGGATGGCCGAATGGAACGGGAGCCTGCGCGCGGTCTCGGAAGACATACAGGACGCGCCCTTCCTCACCAACCACGACATGGCGCGCGCCCGCGGCATGCTGCGCTCAGACGACGCGGCGATGAAGGCCGCGGCCATGCTGTATCTGCTGCTGCCCGGCCGGCCCTTCGTGTATTACGGCGAGGAGCTGGGCATGAGCGGCTCGGGGCGGGACGAAAACAAGCGCCTGCCCATGCTGTGGAGCGGGGCGGACGAGGGCCTGAACTGCCTGCCGCCCGCGGATGCCGATCAGAAGCAGCGGCTGAAGGCCGGCGTCGCCGAACAGGAGGCCGACGAAAGCAGCCTGCTCAGCTGGTACAGGCGGCTCATCGCGCTGCGCGCCCTGGCGCCGGAGCTGGCGCACGGGACCATGACCGCCCTGGACGCCGGTCACGAGGCCGTGTGCGCCTTCGCCGTGACCGACGGAACGACCGTCGTCGCGCTGGTGAATGCCTCGCCTGACGAGACGGTCCGCGTCGATTTGGTGGCGCTGGGGCTGGACGGCGCCGCGCTGCTGGGCTGCGCGGGCATGGCGCAGGACGCCGCCTTCGACGGCGACATGCCGCCCCTCTCGTGCGCTCTCGTCCGGCTCACGCCGTGAGCGCCTGTTTTCACCGGTGCGAGCATCTGCGGAGCTCCTGCCAAATTGGCGTTTGCCGCCAGGCCCCATCCGCCGCCCCGGCAAATCCCGGTTTGCCAGGCTGACCCGTTAACCATCACAATACGACGAAAGGATGAACACTCATGCGCCAGAGCGGCATTTTGCTGCATATTTCTTCTCTGCCCGGGCCTGACGGCATCGGCAGCCTGGGCAGGGAGGCGTTTGAATTTGCCGGCTTCCTGCACGACGCGGGCATGACCATCTGGCAGGTGCTGCCGATGGGTCCCACGGGTTACGGCGAGTCGCCCTATCAGTCGACCAGCGTCTACGCGGGCAATCCGCTGTTGATCTCGATTGACCGGCTGATCGAGGAGGGCATGCTGGAGGTCAGGCCGGGGGAGCGCTATGTGCCGGACGATCCGGAGACCGTGAACTTCGCCGAGGTGCGCGCCCACAAGATGCGGCTGCTGCGCGCGGGCTTTTTCCTTTCGGAAAAGAAGCTGAAGAAGGAGCTGCAGCGCTTCGAGGCGGAGAACGATTGGGTGCGCGGCTTCGCGCTGTTCACGGCGCTGAAGCAGCACTTCGGCGGCAAAAAGTGGAACGAGTGGCCCGACCTGGCCGTGCGCCGGCGCGATAAGAAGGCGATGCACCGCTACAGGATCGAGCTTGACGAGGACATCCGCTTCCATGTGTGGTGCCAGTATGTCTTCGCCAGGCAGTGGCGCGCGCTCAAGGAGCACTGCAACAGGCTGGGCATCTCCCTGTTCGGCGATATGCCCATCTACGCGGCCGAGGACAGCGCGGACGCCTGGCTGCATCCCGAGGTGTTTCAGCTGAATCGCGACGGCCAGCCCAGGCGCGTGGCCGGCGTGCCGCCGGATTACTTTTCCGAGGACGGCCAGCTGTGGGGCAATCCGCTCTACCGCTGGACCTGGCTGAAGCTGCACGGCTATGGCTGGTGGGTGGCGCGCATGGCGCATATGAAAGAGATGTATGACATCGTGCGCGTCGATCACTTCATCGGCTTCGCGAACTACTATTCCATTCCGTACGGCGCGCCCAACGCCCGCGGCGGCAAGTGGATCGTGGGGCCGGGCCGGGCGCTGTTCAGGAAGCTCCGGAAGAAGCTGCCCGGGCTGAACGTGGTGGCGGAGGACCTGGGCGAGGTGAACGACCGCGTGCGCAGCCTGATCGCCTGGACGGGCTATCCGGGCATGCGCGTGCTGCAGTTTGCTTTCGGCGGCGACGACGCCAACATCCACCGGCCGGACAATATTTCAGAGAACACCGCCTACTATACCGGCACACACGACAACATCACGGCCCGCGCCTGGGCGGAGAGCGCCTCGGCGGAGGAGCTCACGTGCGCGGCGCGGCTGGCGGGGGTTGACGTCATCGACGAAGCGCCCTGGGCGCTGGTGCGCACCGTTATGAAGAGCAGGGCCCGCATCGCCGTGGCGCCCATGCAGGACGTGCTGGGCCTTGGCGACGCGGCCACGATGAACCGCCCGGGTACGGTGGGCGGCAACTGGCTGTGGCGCATGAAGGACGGCGCGGCGACGCCGGCGCTGGCCGCAAGGCTCAAGGCGCTCAACCGGGAAAGCGACAGGAGGGAACCCAACACATGATGAATGCCAAGGAACTGATCGCGCGGGCCGAAACGCTGCTGCTGACCCGCGAACACATCGCCCTGAACGAGGCGAACGCCATCCAGCTGCACGACGCGCTCGCGTCCGCGGCCATGGAGGCGCTGGCGCCGCTCTGGGCTGAAAAGGAAAGGGAGCGCGCCGGCAGGCGGCAGGCGTATTACCTCTCCGCGGAATATCTGGTGGGCCGCATGGTGTACAACAACCTGTTCTGCATGGGCCTGCTGGACGAGACGCGCCGCATGCTGAAGGACAGGGGCGTGGACATCGCCCTGCTCGAGGACGTCGAGGACGACGCCTTCGGCAACGGCGGCCTGGGCCGGCTGGCTGCGTGCTTCCTGGACAGCGCCGCCACCCACGACATCCCGCTCACCGGCTACGGCCTGAGGTATCGCTTCGGCCTGTTCAGGCAGTCGTTCGTGAACTGCCGGCAGCACGAGGAGCCGGACGACTGGGCGAAGTACGGCGACCCCTGGTCCATCCGCCGGCTGGATCAGGCGGTGGTGGTCGAGATGAAGACCGGGAACGTGCTGGCCGTGCCGTACGACATGCCCGTGATCGGATATGGCGCGAAGAACATCGGCACGCTCAGGCTGTGGCAGACGGAAAGCCTTCACGAAATCGACTTCCCGCTGTTCAATGCGCAGAAATACGCCCAGGCGTCCGCGGAAAAGAACCGCGCCGAGGACATTACGAAATTCCTCTATCCCAACGACACCCGGCCCGCCGGCCGCCAGATGCGCGTGAAGCAGCAGTACGTGCTGGTGAGCGCCTCCATTCAGGATATGCTGCGGGCCTACAGGTCGCGTCACGGCGGCGACTACCGCTTCTTCGCCCGGGAGCACGCGGTGCAGCTGAACGATACCCATCCGGTGATGGCCATTCCGGAGCTCATCCGCCTGCTGGAGAAGGACGGCGTGTCCTTCGAGGAGGCGTTTGCCATCGCGCGGGAGACCTTCGCCTACACCAATCACACCGTCATGCAGGAGGCGCTGGAGAAGTGGGATCTGAGCCTTTTGCACTCGGTGTGCCCGGACATTGTGGACGAAATGCGCCGGATTGACGCGCGTTTCCGCGGGGAGATGGCCCACAGGGACCTGCCCGTGCTGCCCACGCGCTGCATCATCGAGGGGAAGCGCGTTCACATGGCGCAGCTGGCCGTATACGCGACGCACGCCACCAACGGCGTGGCCGCGCTGCACTCGGAGATCCTCAGGAAGGATGTGTTCGCGGACTGGTGCGCCGTGTGGCCGGAGCGCTTCCAGAACAAGACCAACGGCATCACGCAGCGCCGCTGGCTGGGCCTGTGCAATCCGGAGCTCTCCGCGCTTATCACGGATCGCATCGGAACCGGGTTCCTGACCGACCTGAGCGAGCTGGCAAAGCTGAAGCCCCAGATCGACAGCCGGCTGTGCGACGCCTTCCGCGCCGTGAAGCGCGTCAAGAAGGCACAGCTGTGCGCGAAGATCGCGCGGCGCGAGGGCGTGACCCTGTCGCCCGACATGATGTTCGACGTGCAGGTCAAGCGCCTGCACGAGTACAAGCGGCAGTTCATGAACGCGCTGTCGCTGCTGGCCATCTGGTACGGCCTGAAGGACGGCACGATCAGGGACTTTACCCCCACGGCCTGCATCTTCGGCGCAAAGGCCGCCCCGGGCTATGACCGCGCCAAGACGGTCATCCGGCTGATCAACATGATCGCGGACAAGGTGAACGGCGATCCTGAAACGAACGACCGGCTGAAGGTGGTGTTCGTGCAGAACTACAACTGCTCCTGGGCGGAGGACATCATTCCCGCCGCCGATGTGAGCGAGCAGATTTCACCCGCGGGCACCGAGGCGAGCGGCACCGGCAACATGAAGCTGATGCTGAACGGCGCGGTTACGCTGGGCACCTTCGACGGCGCGAACGTGGAGATCGTGGAGGAAGCCGGGCGCGGGAACAATTACATTTTCGGCGCGACGGTGGAGGAGCTGAACGCCGTCAGGGCGACCTATCGCCCCCGCGACATTTACGAGAACGACAGGCTCGTCGCCCGCGTGCTGGACACCCTGGTGGACGGCACCTTCCCGGACGAGGACGGCGGCCTCAGGGAGCTCTATACGGCCATTCTGGACGGCGCGAGCTGGCATCAGCCGGACCACTACTTTGTGCTGAAGGATTTCCGCGCGTATCTGGACGCCCGGCTGGCCGTGAATCGCGATTACGCCGCCGACCCCGAGGGCTTCGCGCGCAAGTGTCTCATGAATACGGCCTCGGCCGGCAAGTTCTCCTCTGACCGGACCGTCGCGGAATACGCGCGGGATGTGTGGAGCCTGTGACGCGCCGCATGGGCTGACGGGGGAGCGCGCTCACAGGATGGTGGGCGCGCTCTTCGTTTGCCCCGCTGCGCGGGGAAGGGGGCGGGGGAAAGGGTTTGCTCTGCCTGTGCCGGCAGACTCATTGCGCTTCACAGTATCCCGCCAAACGCCAATCTGTCAAGCATGCGAAAGCCGGCCTGCCAAACGAGGCGGCCCGATAAAAGCGCTGCGACCGGTTGCGGATCGCAGGCGTGTGTGCTATAATGGCTGAGGTCGACAACTGGTTGTGTAATCCGGACAAAGGGATGATTGCATGGCGGCCTGGGGCAAGGGAACCCGAACCGGCCTTGATGCCTTGATCGCGCGCGCGGACGGCTTTTTGACCCGCCGCTTTACGCGGCCTTCGATTACCTGGCAGCAGGCGTTTACCATTCTGCTGCCGCTGATGGCCGAAAACTTCTTTACCAATTTGTTCAGCCTGCTGAATACGGCCATGATCAGCGCGTCCGGCGTGACGTCGCTTTCGGCGGTGAGCCTGGTGGATACGCTGAACAGCTTCCTGTATGTGTTCTATTCGGGTATTTCCACGGGCGCAAGCGTCATCGTGGCCAATTACAGGGGCCGGCACGACGAGAAGAATCTGCATGAGTCTTCCGTGCAGGCGGTCACCTCCGTAACGACGTTTACCATACTCACCATGACGGTGATCGTGCTGTTCAACACGCCGCTGCTCCGCATGCTTTTCGGCGCGGCGGAAGAAGAGGTGATGTCAAAGGCGCGGACGTATATGCTGGGAACCGCGCTGACGCTGCCCATCGTGGGCGTGACCAGCTCGGTCTGCGGCGTGCTCCGGGGCATCGGGGAGGGAAAGACATCGCTGGGCTACACGCTGGTGAGCACGGCCAAATACGTGCTGCTGAACGTGCTGTTTCTGAAGGTGCTGTCCATGGGAATCGCCGGCCTGATCCTGTCCATCAGCATCAGCCGCGCGCTGGACCTGTTCATTCTCCGGCTGTTCCTGAAGCGCAGCCACAGCCGGTTTGTCTTCCGGTTCGGCGAGTTTTTCCACATCAATCCGTCGATTGTGCGCAGCATCATGCGGGTCGGGCTTCCCTGCGCGGCCGAGTCGCTGTTTTTCACAGGCGGCCGCGTGGTGACGCAGGCGATCATCGTGCCCATGGGGACGAACGCCATCGCCACGTATAATATTTCCTACTCCATCATGTCCATCAGCCAGATCCTGGTGGCGTCGGTCAATACGGGGATGTTTACCATCACCGGCATCTGCATGGGCAGCGGGCGGGAGCAGGATGTGCGGGACCTGACAAAATCCTATTTCGTCCTGAATACGGTGCTGTATACCCTGAGCATCGGGGCGATTCTGCTGCTGTTCCGGCGTCTGGTCTCCTTCTATCATGCGCCGGCGGAAATCGTGGATACGATTTTCCTCTGCGCCATGTCCACCACGATCGCGCAGCCCTTTATCCATAACTTTGCGTTTATGCTGCCGAATGTCTTCCGCGCAGCCGGCGACGGCACCTACTGCACGGTGGTTTCCCTGATAATCATGTGGGTGTTCCGCGTCCTGGGCGGCTGGATCCTGGGCTCCCTGTTCGGCCTCGGCGTGATCGGCATCTGGATCGCCATGCTCGTCGACTGGGTGGCGCGCGCCATTATCTTTCCCATTCACTTCAAGGGCAACAAATGGCTGAACCACAACGTGCTCAGGGGATGACGAAAAGCCGTATCCTGGCGCCAGGCGCTCCAGACAAATCAGCAGGTCCAGACGATACGCGCCTGATCGGCGCCCCTTCTCGTTTCTATTAAAATGTAAATCCTTTGTTCGCTCCCACACCTGCGGAGGCGTTCAGAAACTCATAGACCTCTACCGCAGGATAGCTATACCCAAAATCGGAAAAATTGCGGAAATGTGAGAGGGATCCCCTCTATTTTCGCAATTTTCGGGTCTGTCACAGGCTGATTCTGCGTGTTGCGCATAAAAATATCCGTCCGGAAACTGCAGTTTTCGGACGGATTGTGGTGCGCCTGGCGGGATTCGAACCCACGGTCTTTCGAGTCGGAGTCGAACACTCTATCCACTGAGCTACAGGCGCATGAGGGATTCCGCAGAGTATTGTAGCACATCCGCAGCAAAATATCAAGGGGAAGAAAAGCGATTTATGCGGACGATGGCTCGGGAGGGGTCAGGCGCAGCCGGGCCCGGACAAAAAATCAGGCCCGGACACAAGCCAGACCTGACTTATGGAGGCACCATCCGGATTCGGACCGGAGCATGAGGATTTTGCAGACCCTTGCCTTACCACTTGGCTATGGTGCCTTACAGATGGAGCGGTAGACGAGACTCGGACTCGCGACCTCCACCTTGGCAAGGTGGCGCTCTACCAACTGAGCTACTACCGCACGCATGGTGCCTTGGGGCGGAATTGAACCACCGACACTGTGATTTTCAGTCACATGCTCTACCAACTGAGCTACCAAGGCTTATGGCGACCCGGAAGGGGCTCGAACCCTCGACCTCCAGCGTGACAGGCTGGCGTACTAACCAACTGTACTACCGGGCCACATTTGTGGTGGGAACAACAGGGCTCGAACCTGTGACCCTCTGCTTGTAAGGCAGATGCTCTCCCGACTGAGCTATGCTCCCTCGCACCCTGCTTCCTCGCACCCTGTTCCCTCGCCGCTCCCGCAGCGACAAGAGATATAATACACGATTTTCATACGCTTGTCAAGCCCTCAAATGACCTTTTTTTGCTTTTTTGTGGAAACATCGTGCAAAACATAGCAAAAAAGACAGCCCGCCCGCCGCGATGAACGCGGAGGGGCGGACTGTCCGACGGCGCGCTCCGATGATTCCAATCGCATGAAGCGCACACAGACCGGGCAGGCTGTTACTGGCCTGCTCCGATCGCCCGGACGCTGCCTGTTCAGCGGGCCTGGCCGCTCATCTGGCGCTCCTGGGATTCGATCATCTGTCCCGTACGAACGGTTACATTTGAGCGGGAATATCGGGTTGTGGAGGGGCACAGGAAGGCGGTGAGGTGCGAGGTCGTTATGGGGATATGAGGTGGTTGCTGGAGGTTTTCCGGAAGCCCATCGGAATAAAGGATACTGTGCTTTTGCCAGATGAAGATCCGATTATGACGCCGGTTTTGCAGTCGATTCTGCACTCAACTTCAAAATCGCGTCATAGCAAAGTTGATCATTGGATTCAACCGGGTACGCATTATTATCATTTTTCTTTATCTCTGGTGAAGAGAGTAAAGATGTGGCCAATGGCGATGGCATAGCTGCAAATAATTCTTCGATTGGCATTATTCAGAAATCAAGGCACTTGAGCCCCTCTCCCATGTAAAAACGCATGCAGGAAGAGGGGCTGTTTCTTTATTGGTGAGACAAAAGCGCGGGGAGCGATTTTACTCTACATACGAAAGCTCGGGCAGTATGGACACGAAAGGTAATGCAGTTTACACACGAAAGAAATATAGCAATCGTGTGTAGATTGGCCCGGTAGGGCATTTTGCGTTTTCCTCTTTCAAAACTTTACTATTCGTGGGATATTGTATAAGGATCATCGGCCTGACAGAATGCTAAAAAAAGCAACGAGCTGATTGAGGAGAAGCAGAACATCACCGGACAGCTCATCGAGAAGATAACCATTGCTCAAAAAGCAGACTGCCGAAGCGGTTCGTTTCCCGGACAGAAAACGCCCGGCATCGACGGGAAGCCGATGCCGGACTGAGAGGCTTGATCAGATCACGAGGCGCAAAACCCCTGTTTTCTTCTTCAATGATTACTTGGCCAGATACGCGTCGTAGGCGTTCTGGTAGATCTCAACATAGCGATCCGCGCCAGCAGCCTTCAGGGAGTTGATCATGCTGTCCCATGCGTCGTCGGTCACGCCGTGCATGATCATGTCAGCCACAGCCTGATCGTAGATGGTTTCCAGATTGGCGAAGATCTGGGTCTTCTCGTTGGCCAGGTCGGGGGTCAGAGACACAGCGTTGGACAGGATGTTGGAGGGGTTCTTCTGCAGGCAGCCATTCTCCTCGTAGTAATGCTGATACTCGATGCGCTCCACGCGGTAGTCGGGCTGCACGAAGGTCTCGTTGTAGTAGAACGGCGGCAGGTAGTAGATGCCGTTGACGCCCAGAGAATATTCCATAACGCCCTGGTCGCCGGCGGGGCCGATTTCGCACTTGCCTTCGTCATTCCAGGTCCAGATGTTGCCCTCGGGGCCATAGTAGGTCTCGTACATGCACTGATCGCACATGAGGTAGTCGACCCATTTGGCGGCGATCTCCAGCTCGTTCTCGGGGATGGCTACGGTCAGGTAGCAGTCCTCAGAGGCGGCGCCGATGCCGGTGCTGCACTGGAACTGGCAGCCTTCAGCGGAGATCGGCGGGATCCAGGCCATGTCCTCCAGCAGGACGTCCCAACCCATGGAGCGCAGGCGCCAGCAGGTGGCCATGCCGATGTTGTTCTGGTTGTAAACGGCGATCTTGGCGTTGCCGTCCTGAGTGATGTTGGCGGGATCCATCAGGCCCTCGGCATACATCGTGGCCATGAACTCGACGGCCTCGCGATAATGCTCGTGGAAGGGCGTGAAGACGACCTTGCCGTCATCGTCGATCATGTAGTGCTCGTTGCGCTCGCCGATGCCCCACATATGCGGGATGCTGTTCTGCATCTCGTCGAAGGTGGCCTCATAGCCGATCTCGTCGTTGGGGTCGCCGTTGCCGTTGGCGTCTTCCCTGATGAAGGCGCGCAGGGCGTCCATCAGCTTCTCGGGGCTGTCGGGCATTTCGAGACCCAGATTGTCCAGCCAGGTCTTGTTGATGAACCAGGAGTTGTCGATGCGGGTGCCGTCATCGGAGGCCTTGGGGAAAGCGTACATGTGGCCGTCGGACTTGATGATGGCGGCATAGTAGCCGGGATCCACGTCCATGCGGGTCTTCAGCACGGGCATGTACTGGAGCAGGTCATCCACGGGGATGATGATGCCCTGGTCCACGCCGTACATCTCGGTGTCGATGGTGCCGGAGCTGCGGATGATGATGTCGGCGTAGTCGCCGGAAGCGAACATCAGGTTGGTCTGGGTGGACCAGTCGGAGATGTTCACCTGGATGTAGTCGATGTGAATGCCGGTGTCGGCTTCACACTTTTTGACATACCAGAGATCCGGGCTCATCGTGGTGGCGTCCGTATCGCGGATGCCCTGCATGACGGTGAAGCCCACGGGCTCGGTCGTGATGGGCAGTTCCATGGAGGTGCCGTCGAAGTTGGTGAGCAGGGTGCGGGGCGTGAACTCCTCAGCGTATGCGCAGCAGCTGAGAATCATCGCCAGCGCGAGCAATAAGGCGACCAGAGATTTCTTCATAGACAAACCTTCCTTTCATAATTTATTCATAACCGGGTCTCTGCGCCGGATATGACCGCCTGTCGTCAGCCCTTCACGGAGCCGATCATGACGCCCTTGACAAAGTAGTCCTGCATGACGAGGTACAGCACCACCGCGGGCAGCGTGGAGACGATGATGGCGCAGTACTTCACCACGTTGGAGACGCGCAGCGTCTCGGCCACATCGGTGTAGTTGTCCTGGAACATCTCGGCCACGTCGCCGGCCGAGAACGTCAGGCTGGCCAGAATCTTCTGCAGAACCGTCTGCAGCGGCCAGTACTGCTTGTCGCGGATATAGACCAGAGCGGTGAAGTAGTCGTTCCAGCGGGCAACGGCGATGTAGACGGAGAGTACCGCCAGAATGGTGCCGGACAGGGGCAGAACGCACTTGAAGAAATACTGGAAGTGGTCTGCTCCGTCGATTTCCGCCGCCTCGTAGAGCTCCTTGGGAATGGAGGTCTGCAGGTAGGTTCGGGCGATCATGGTGTTGAACACGCTGAGGGAGCCCATCAGCACCAGAATCATCGGATTGTTGTAAAGGCCGATGTCCTTCATCACCAGGAACGTGGGAATCAGGCCGCCTGAGAAGAACATGGTGAAGATGACCATGAAGTTTATGAGGCCCTTGCCGGGGAACTGATTGGCCAGGGCATAGGCCAGGCCCATTGTGAGGGTGATGCCCAGAAGCGTGCCGCTCACGGTGTAAATCAGCGACCAGCCGTAGCCCACCCACAGCGTTTTATACGCGAAGATCTTTTCATAGCCGATCAGGGAAAAATCCACCGGCCACAGCAGAACCTCGCCGTTCATGACCGCGTAGGGGTCGGACACGGAGCAGATGACAATCAGGTACAGGGGATAGAGCACAATGAGCAGCACGATCACCCAGAAGATGTAGTTGCACACGGTGAAGATCTTGTCGCCCGTCGTCATGCGGTCCATGCTGTGCCCGTGACCGCGTTTTTTGATGTTTTCCGCCATCTCTTCCACCCCCTCATTAGAACATGCTGATCGAACTGAGCTTCTTCGAAACGGCGTTGACGCCCATGACCATCACAAAGCTGACCACGTTCTGGAATAGGCCGATGGCGGCGGTGTAGGAGAACTGCGCCTGCGTCAGGCCCATGGTGTACACATAGACGCCGATGGTGTTGGACGTCCCCTTGTTGCCCGCCGTCTGCAGCAGCAGCGTCTTGGTCATATTGCCCGCCATGACGGAGCCGGCGTTCAGGATGAGCATCATCATGGCCATGGGGATGATGGAGGGCAGGTCGATGTACCAGATCTGCTTCATGATGCTGGCGCCGTCGATGCGGGCTGCCTCGTACATTTCCTGATCGATGCCGGTGAGCGCAGCCAGATACACGATGGTGCCCCAGCCGGCGTTTTGCCACTGACCGGACGCGATGAAAACCGTGCGGAACCAGCGGGACTCGGCCATGAAGTACTGCGGCGTACCGCCCAGCGCCTTGATAATGGCGTTCACAAAGCCATTGTTGGGATCCAGGAAGATGTACATCATACCGGCCAGCACGACCGTGGACACGAAGTGCGGAACGTAGATGACCGTCTGCGAGAATTTTTTGAATCGAGGGCTGCGAAGCCGGTTCAGGAACAGCGCCAAAATGACGGGAATCGGGAACCCCCACAGGAGGTTGTAAATATTCACCAGGAGCGTGTTCCGAATCAGGTCGACGCACAGATAGGAGCTGAAGAACGTCTGGAAATGCTTAAAGCCCACCCAGGGACTGCCCGTGACGCCCTTCACCGCCTTGTAGTCCTTAAAGGCGATCTGTATGCCGTAAAGAGGCAGATAATGAAAAATGATGTAATAAGCCACCGCCGGCGCCACAAAGAAATAAAGCTGCCAGTTGCGCTTGAAACTCTTCTTGACGCCCTCCCAATACCTTGTGCGTCCTCCCAGGCGCATTGTCGAATTACCGCTCAAGTTCACACCCCCATGACGCTGTCGCCGTCTGTTGTCACACGAATCTTTCACACACTGACTTCTTTATTTATATGTTAACGCACGTATATGATTTTGTCAAGAATAAATATATATTGTATAACGTTCATCGAGAATTGCAAGTTTAGATGACATGTCTCGCAGCCAGGACAGCCGATAAGGAAGAAGACTCAAAAGCAGAAGCATACTCGAGTTTTCTCCTCGGGTAATTGTTCATCCAATGGGCTATGCGTTTCACCACCGCGAGGGAGAGCGAACCTATGTCCGTCCCCTTCGGCACGAAACGCCGAATCAAGACGTTGGCTCCTTCATTAGCGCCACGCTCATAGGCGCTATAAGGATGAGCGCAGTATATCGTCGTTCTTTGCTTTCCCTGCTTCAGAATGGATCGCTCCATTCCCTTCATATCCAGGTCCGCCGAGGAAGCAGAAAAAGTACAACATTAACACAAAATAATACAACATTTTAAGTTGGCAATGCTTTATAATAAGAATGAAGCGTTTCGTTTCCCCATGTAGGTCGGAGGGCAGGCACTCCGGTCGTTCAGACATGCCGCGAGATGGAGAATCAGTCAGAAGATATGGACGCGTACAGAATCTTCTTTTCAGAGAGGGGACAATGTAATGGATTTTGCGACAAGACAGAAGAAGTTTTGGAAGCAGGTAAAGAAGGAGCGTATGCTGCTGGTCTTTCTGTCCATTCCATTGGCGTTTCTGATTCTGTTTCATTATGTGCCGATATATGGCGTGCTGATCGCCTTCAAGAATTACCGTTACATTGACGGAATCATTGCCAGTCCTTGGAATGACTTTGCGCATTTCAAATTCATGCTGAAAGACAGACTGTTTATCCGTGCTTTGCGGAATACGCTGACAATCAGTCTGCTTCGTATCTTTCTGACATTTCCGCTTCCCATCATCTTTGCTTTGCTGCTGAATGAGATTTACAGCAAACCGATAAAGCGCATTGTGCAGACGATCACTTATTTGCCGCACTTTATGTCATGGATCATTATCGCGGCATTGGTCAATCAGGTGCTTGATCCGAAGTATGGCTTGCTGAATGCAATCAGGAATCACCTGGGTATGGAATCCATCTATTATCAGGGCAGGAAGAACCTGTTTATCCCGATACTGCTGATTGCGCAATTATGGCAATCGGTGGGCTGGAGCGCGATCATTTATCTTGCGTCGATGTCGTCCGTTGATCCCGAACTGTACGAATCGGCTGAACTGGATGGCGCAAATCGCCTGAGCAAAGCGCTGAACATCACGATACCGTCGATCACGCCTGTTATCATCATCCAGTTTATACTGAGCTTTTCCAGCATACTCAACGGAGGATTTGACGCGGTGTTCAATTTGTCGAACAATCTGGTCATGGAAACTGCGGACATAATTGATACATACTCCTATCGGGCCGGGCTGCAGGAGGGGCGGTACAGTTATACCACGGCGATCGGCCTGTTCAAAAATGTCATTGGGGCAGGAATGGTGTTGCTGGTGAACGCGGTTGCCCGAAAGACGAGTGATTATGCGCTATGGTAAGGAGAAGGACAATGAACAGCAGGAAAAAATGGCGTATCAGCGTTTTTTCAGTGTGTAACGGCGTGATCATGGCGCTGTGCTGTATGGCGGTTATCATTCCGTATTGGGATCTGGTCATGAGATCCATTTCTGGTCAGAAGGGCGCCGGCTCTCTGTCGACCATGTTTTTTCCAAAGGGTTTCACGTTGGGAACGTATATGTATCTGTTCAAGGATGACAGCATGATACGCGCTTTTCTTGTAACCATATCCCGCACGGTTGCCGGCACGATGCTGTCGCTGGTGCTGACCATGCTGGCGGCTTATCCGCTGTCCAAAAGGGATCTTCCCCTGCGCAATCTGTTCACAATTGTGTTCCTGATCCCGATGTTCTTTTCCGGAGGCCTGATCCCCTCCTACCTTTTGAATCGGTCGCTGGGTCTGGTCAATAATTTTCTTGTGTATATACTGCCCGGTGCGGTGGGCGTGTACAATACCATTCTGTGCCGGAACTATCTGATGTCTATCGATAAGGCGTTGGAGGAAAGCGCTTTTATCGACGGGGCTGGGTACGGCATGCTGCTTGCCCGGATCGTAACGCCGCTCTGCAAGCCGATCCTGGCGACGCTGGCCCTGTTTTTTGCGGTGGGGCAATGGAACGCGTGGTTCGACAGCATGATCTACGCGCAGTCCGAAAACCTGGTTGTATTGCAGCTGAAGCTGAGGCGGATGATGGATCTGACCAGCATGCTGGAAGAGGATATTGCGCTTTATATGGAGATGAACAATATCTCCAATATCACCACCCAGTCGATGCGCGCCGCAACGACGGTGGTTACCATCCTGCCGATCGTCTGCGTCTATCCGTTTATCCAGCAGTATTTCGTCAAAGGCATTATGGTAGGGTCTCTGAAGGGCTGATATGCGGCAACAGAGGAACGGAAGAGCCGCCGTGTACCCCGCATGGCGGCGGTGGCCGGGGAACCACGCAGTTGCTTTGCGCCGTGTATATAGAAAAACAAGGAGAATGGAGGATTGTCTCATGAGGAAGAATGGCAGTTCCCGGATAGCGCTGGGTATGGCGCTGATCATGATGCTGGCTTGCTTCAGCGGTGTGACGGTTCTGGCGGAAGAAAAGCCGGTCACGATATCGTGGGTGAGCTGGGCGTGTGGCGATGTCGAACCTGATAACGTTCTGGAGCTGTGGCTGGAGGAAAAGCTGGGCATCAAGATTGAAACCAAGAAGATCGATCTTTCTCAGAGCGACCTAGTCAATCTGATGATCAATTCCGGAGAATTCCCGGATGCCGGCTGGCTGTTTAAGTCATCGAACTACATGAACGAGACAGGGTATATCCGCAGCATCACGGAAGAGCAGATTCGCACATACGCTCCTGGTTGGGCCGGCCTGTATGATGCCGAGCCCATTGGCTGGAACATGGACAAAGACGCGGATGGCAACTATCTGTGCTTACAGAGCCGTAGCGTCCTTGGCCCCGGAAAGGTGACGCATGTGGTGGCATACCGCTATGACTGGCTGCAGAAACTGGGCATCGAGCCGAACGGTGAAGTGACCCATCTGAGTGACAACATCTACATGGGTACCACTCCCTTCACCAAATCCCAGTTCCTTGAGATCATGGAAGGGTTTACCCACGGAGATCCGGACGGCGACGGAGTGGACAACACCTATGGCATCGCGGCGCACAACGGCGGCGGTTCCCTGCTGTATTACGGTCTGGGCGCCTTCAACATTTTCGGCGTGAACCTGAGCGGCTCCATGGACGTTGACGGCGTGGCCGAATACTACTATGTCACGCCTCAGTACAAGGAAATGCTGGGCTTCGTGGCCGATCTGTATGCGAGCGGGTATATGGATCCGGCTTTTGTCACCACATCGCGCAATGAGTCGTTTGAGAAGATCGCGAACGGAGAATTCGGGTATCAGGAGAACGCATTCAGCACGGTCGGCAACGGCACCGTTACCAGTTTTGACAACATGGTTCCCGATAATGCGCCTGTGCTGTATCTGCCTCTTGAAGTGAACGACGACGGGACCGGCGGCTGCGCTCCGTACAGCAATAACAGCTTTGGCAGTCCCAAGCTGTTTATCAACCGAAGCGTTGACGATGATAAGCTTGCCAGGATTCTGGAGTTCGTCAATTACTGCAACTTTGACGATGAAGCCCGTATCACGCTGCAGTATGGCTTTGAAGGCGAAACCTTCCAGTATCAGCCCAACGGCGTGCCGAAGCTGCTCGAGGGCGTGAACCGCGGCGGTTCCTTCGGTATCTGGTGCTACAATTCCAACTACATCTGTGAGGACCGCTATGCCGAATCGGTGTACGGTACGAACGCGTGGACGACCATTCAGATGATGAGCAAAGAGGCGGCCGCGATCCAGAAGCTGCCTTACAGGATCGACTTTACCGAAAGTACCAGGCTGGCCGAACTTGATACGCTCTATGGTTCCAACATCAAAACCATTGTGGATGAGTTCGCTGTCAACGCCATGTGCGGCAACGTCAATCTGGATTCGGACTGGGATGCGTACATCGATGATCTGAACAGCGCCGGTTACGCAGAAATCCACGACGAACTGCAGAAAGCGGATCTCTACAGCGATCTGGCCGGATAACCGAAAACACACGGGCTATCGGAGCAGGAGAACATGCGAGTGTTCTCCTGCCCCATGTTTCCATGATGAGAAACCGGAAAGGATGTAGAGTGAAGTGAACAGCGAAGCGCACTTTCTTGTGGTACGGGATGACGGCTATTCGGAATTCGGCGGACCTGATACTCCATGTCCGATGTCTCCGGAGCAGTTTCTGGCTCTGAATGTCGACTATCTGGCGCAGTATCCGGATGTGAAGGTCAAGGAAATGGGCATCGGCACGGCCTCCGTTTATAATTACGGTTCAAATATCGGCGACCTGCCGCTTTCCCTTGCGGATGAATACGCTTTGCAGCATGTGCGTCGGTATGATCGGGACTGCCGCACAAACATGCTGAATATCAACAGGCAGGGGGCGAATACCATTGAACTCGTTTCAGCCCGCTGCCATCAGATGGGTATGAAGCTATGGGGCCGGTATGAAATCAATTTTCTGTACAGCAGGAACAGTCTGTTCTGGCCGGTATTCACGAGCCGTTTCGAGGCGGATCATCCGGAATATGTCATTGGATATGATGCCCGGGAAGGCAGAGTTCTGTCGGACCGTTATAACTTGGACTTCAGGTTTGAAGCGGTAAGAAACTATCGTCTCTCCATTATCCGGGAGGCCGTCAGTTATGGATTGGATGGGATATCCATTGATTTCTGTGTGTTTCCACCGTTTTTTTCGGATCCTGAAAAAGACGGGCACTGGATGACGGAGTTTCTTCGGGATGTAAGAGCGGCGCTGGACGAAGAGGGGAAACGCACGGGGCGGTATATAGAACTGATCGT
>Ga0208297_1000772_pt1 | contig 47683 bp, 48 predicted proteins | sample LMS_cellobiose_e_FD_187367 | JGI IMG/M metagenome (GOLD analysis project Ga0208297, IMG submission 187367) | Rumen-fistulated moose microbial communities from Alaska, USA - LMS_cellobiose_enrichment (SPAdes) (version 2) | ecosystem: Host-associated > Mammals > Digestive system > Stomach > Rumen... | reverse complement strand
CCAGTTCGGGAAGACATTCGGTGATCTTGATGAGTACAGCCTCGAGTACATCACGGCCAAACAGACTACCGTGGTCGGTCATGTGCTTTGCGAAGCCACGCAGAGACAAAGTCTTCTGCACATCTACTTCAGGATAATACTTGCCGTAACCGGCGTTTCCAGTGATTTTGTTTTGGCGCAGGTTGATACCCAGCGCAATTTTTTCTTTTGCCATTTTAGTTAAAGTTTAGTTGTAATTGTTTTGTTTTGCCACAGGCTACATCGGGCTGTGACTCCCGGTTGTGATCACGATACAAAATTATAAAAAATATATGATATGTGCAAATAAAATATATATTATTTTATATAAAAATATAATTTTTTCTTTCAAGTGCCAATTATAAGACTCCAGGCACACGATGCAAATTACTTATAAATATACAACATCGCAGAAGCCTGTTTTAAACCCCCGGGAGCCCTCATTTCACTTACTAATACTAAACGGAGGGTTTACTAGTAGTAAGCCGCCCGTTTACTAGTAGTAAGCGTTAGGCTTGCTTCCAGCCTCTTTGGGAGCACATTTTCAAATCATGTTGTATATACGGTATATTTACAACTTTGTTGGCGCAACAACGCAACAGCGCAACAGCGCAACATTTACTGTTATCAACATGACCAGGATGTTGAAGATTAAATTTTATATTATTATATATAATATATATTATATATAATAATATAAAGTACAAACCACATTTCCTCATCCTCAATTTGATTTTCCAAGATGTTGCATGTTGCGCTGTTGCGCTGTTGCTCGGGCAGTATTATACCCCTAATGATTTTTACTAAATGTATGCATGAAATAGACATTAATATACATCGGTTAATTATTTTTGAAAATTGACAAACAAATGTTTGCTATGCCCTATATTTTTTGCTTCCTTTGTAGGTGACTTCATAAAGAAGTTGGCAGTAGGGTATTGCCCTAGGTTGCTCTAGAGATTATTAACTTGTAAATGATAACGCCAAAGTATACCAGATAATAATTTAAAAGTATACCATAATCAATAGAGGTTAATGAGAGCAAAGAAGGCAGCTATTGTAGCTGCCTTTCTTATTTTCCACAAGGGAGTGTGAGCAGCTGGTAGTAGAGTGTCTTGGCCATGCGCTCATGCCCCAGGTTGTTGGGATGTAGCTGGTCGGTAACGGGGTTGGCGAAATAGATTAGGTTCTCTTCTTGCAAGGGGTAGAGCCCACAGAGGGCGTTCATGTCTATCACTGGATATGCCCAGAGGTTGCCGGCTTCTTTCACCGATTCCACATAGGCATCCATCCATTCACCACACTTGTTTTGGTAGGCCTCCGAAGGTTGGAGGTTACGGTCGCCAAAATTGGCAAAAGCTCGATGGATAGGGGTGAGTAGTACAATTTGTTTCTGTGGGAACATCCGCTTGAGGCTGTCGAGGGCGATGTTGATTCTGCCTCGATAGGTATTGGGGTCCATAGCGGGCTGTCGCATGATGCGTTGCTGAAGCGTCTTGGGCTGCCCCGTTGCCGCCTCTACCTGCTCGACACTCTCGCTAAACCATTGACCGATAGGTACGCCGGCATTGAAGTCGTTGGTGCCGATAAAGATGATGATGGCATCGAAATCGTCGCCATGCTGTTGCTTCAGTTGGTTGGCTTGCAGGGGGATGGTGTTCCACTCATATCCGCTCACGGCATAGACATAGGAGGTGGTGCCCAACCATTGCTCAAACAGTTGCCAGAACTTCACGGTGGCTGTGTTGTTGTTTGGGTCGGTGATGGAGTCGCCAAAATAGGCAATACGCTTCCCACTCCAAGGATGTGTCAATGGTTGCTGTGCCTCGATGGTGATGCAGCATGCCAATGCGAACAATGATGCGATAATGAATCTTTTCATAGTATTTATTGATTGATTTGAGACGTAAGTGAATAAGGCTTGTCCGTTGGGGCAAGCCCTCGTTTTTTGTTGGGCTTGGGTCCCATGTCGAACTCGATGACACATCCTTCTGTAAGCTGACTGTGGGTGATGTATAGCTTAGAGTAGGGCTGTCCATTGATTCGCACACGTTGTACATAGCGGTTCTTGTCACTTACATTGGGTGCCTTGATTTCTACTTCACGGCCATTCTCTAATCTCAGCTTCATATAGGGCATATAGGGAGCACCAAGGACGTACTGGTCGGTACCTGGTGCCACAGGGTAGAAGCCCAGGACTGAGAAGATGTACCAAGCCGACATCTGTCCACAGTCGTCGTTGCCACCCAATCCGCGGATATCGTTGCGATACATCTTGTTCAAGATGGTACGAAGCCACTCCTGTGTCTTCCAAGGTGTTGAGGTCCAGGCATAGAGATATGGCACATGGTGCGAGGGCTCGTTGCCATGCACATAGCCACCCACCAAGCATTCGGCTGTGATATCTTCGTTGTCGGCATAGTATTTCTCTGGCAGGTCCATCGCAAACAGGGCATTCAGTTTGTCGAGGAAAGCCTGTTCGCCACCCATGCATTGCATCAAACCATATACATCTTGGGGGGCATGGAAAGAAAAGTTCCATGAGTTGCCCTCGATGAATCCCTCGCCATAGGTCTGGTAGGGGTCGAGGTCTTTCTTAAATGTTCCATCTAAGTAACGAGGTGAGGCAAAACCGATGGATGGGTCGAAGGTATTGCGATAGTTCAAGGCTCGCTTTTGGAACGTTGAAGCCACCTGCTCGTTGCCCATCGCCTTGGCAGCTGCATAAATGGTCCAGTCGTCAAAACTATATTCCAGCGTGTTGGAAGCTGCTGTATCATCGTTGTCAAAAGGGGCATAGCCCAAACGGATGTAGTCGGTAACGCTGGGGAAATAGTGGTTGGTAGCTGTCTGCACCATTGCTTGCAGGGCTTCTTCCTTGTTGATGTCAGCACCTTTGACAATGGCATCAGCCAGCACCGTCACAGCATGATAGCCTGTCATGCACCATCCCTCGTTACCCATGAGGCTCCATACAGGCAGCATGCCCAATGTCTGTTGTTGTTGGTGCCGAATCATCGATTTCACCATATTGGTATTACGCGATGGCTTGAGCAAGCCTAACAGGGGGTGCTCAGCCCTGTAGGTGTCCCATACAGAGAAAACAGTATAGTTGTCAAAATCATTGGCGATATGTATGTTACCATCTACCCCACGGTATTGCCTGTCAATATCCATATAGACAGAAGGGTTAATCATCGTGTGGTAAAGTGAGGTGTATAGCATCGCTTGCTGGTCGGGGGTGCCGTAGCAATCAATGACCGACAGCTCACGGTTCCAGGCATTACGTGTTTCCTGGCAGATAGCCTCGAACGACTTGCCAGCTGCCTCAGCGTGTAGATTCTTCAGTGCTCCTTCGGTGGAAACGGCAGAAAGGGCTACTTTGACTACTAGTTCTGAAGATGCCGCAGGGTCGAAATTGAAGTATGCCACCATGCTTCGTCCTGCCATATCGGGGAAGTTGTGGTAACGGTCGAACTTACGCCAGAAGCCCACATATTTCTCCTGCTTCCTGTCTTGATAGCCGTAGCTGCTGATGGGCTTGGAGAAGGAGATGGCAAAGTAGGTGTAGTTGGTACGGGCCCAACCATCGGTAAGACGATAGCCTGTGAGCAGGGTGTCGTTTTCTACACGTAAGGTGGACCAAAGCACCTTGCCGTCGTAATTATAGATACCATGCAGGAGGTCGAGGATGATGCGTTGGTCACTGCCCTGAGGGTAGGTGTATTTGTGAACGCCTACACGTTGGGTAGCCGTGAGTTGTACCTGTACGCCATTGTCACCTAAAGTTACGGCATAATAGCCAGGTGAGGCTTGTTCTGTATCGTGTGAGAAACGCTGACGATAGCCTCTGTCGGGGTCATCTTTGGTGCCAGGATTGAGCTGTAAAGCACCTGTCTGTGGCATGATGAGTAAATCGCCTAGGTCCGAATGACCTGTGCCGCTCAGGTGGGTGTGACTAAAGCCTACGATGGTATTGTCGGTATGCTGATAGCCAGCGCAATACTCATACACCTTGCCTTGATACACCCCATTGATATTATGGGGGATGGTGTCGGTATCAGGACTGAGCTGTACGATACCAAAGGGGGCACAAGCCCCTGGGAAGGTATGTCCCATGCCCTCGGTGCCTATCAACGGGTTGACGTAGGATATTTTATCATCTACTTGGTCGGCCTTGCCTGTGAGGCACGAGAAGACCAACACTGTTATTAAGAGTATATTCTTTTTCATGGCGGTATAGTCCTTATATTTAATTAAGGTATGTTCTGGTTTTTGCTGTAAAGGTAATAAAAAACATTCAGCCGTAGCTTCTTTCTGCGTCTTTTTATGAATAAACCAAATAAGAATTAATCATTGAATTCGTGAATATTCTGTCAGAGAGTAAGTCAAATAGCTGTTTGTGCTTTTAATATGTAATTTGTTTGTGTTGTTATTTAATCAAATAGTAAGTTGAAACATATTTTTATCTACAAATGATATTGTTGTTTTTGTGTAATACTTACCATTGTCCTAATTTTGCCCTCGAAAGCTTTCAGTAAGTATTAATTTTTAAAGGTAAATGTGATGAAAAGAATTGAAGCGATTATCCGCAAAACGAAGTTTGAGGAGGTGAAAGAAGCCTTGCTCCAGTCGGATATCAACTGGTTCGAGTACCACAATGTACATGGCATTGGACAAAGCAGGGAGGAACGCATCTATCGTGGCGTTCAGTATAGCACCGATGTAATTGAACGAGTAGCATTGACTATTGTCTGCCGTGACCAGTTTGTAGAACCTACCATAAAGGTGATTCTGCAGGTGGCTCACACGGGAGAGATTGGTGATGGTCGTATTTTTGTCAGCGACATTATTGACGTTTGGTCTATCCGTACTGGCGAAAATGGCGATATAGTGCTCCGTGATAAGAAGTAGCTACAAGTATAACAACTAAAGACGTAAAAATTATGAACGAGATAGGTATTTCACTTGATACGGTATGGATGCTATTGGCAGCCATGCTGGTTTTTTGGATGCAACCAGGCTTTGCCTTGGCTGAGGCAGGTTTTACTCGCAGCAAAAACACGGCGAACATAATAATGAAGAACTTCGTTGATTTTATGTTTGGTTCATTGCTGTTCTTCTTTATAGGTTTCGGACTGATGTTTGGCAGTGACGGTGCAGGATTTGTGGGCATGCCCAACTGGGGCGACCTTTCTTTCTACCAGAGCGATCTGCCTGTTGAGGGTTTCCTGATATTCGAAACCGTGTTCTGTGCAACCTCGGCTACCATTGTTAGTGGTGCGATGGCTGAACGTACGAAGTTCTCCATGTATTTAATATATAGTGCATTCATATCACTGATTATTTACCCTATTGAAGGTCACTGGACCTGGGGTGGGGGCTGGTTGTGCAACGATGCATCTGATGGCTTTATGATGAGTACCTTTGGCGATGTTTTTCACGACTTTGCCGGTTCTGCCATTGTTCATAGTGTTGGAGGTGTACTGGCCTTAATAGGTGCTATGGCATTAGGTCCCCGACTGGGCAAATATGGGAAAGACGGTAAGAGCCGTGCTATTCCTGGTCATAACCTGACGATGGCTGCTTTGGGTGTGTTCATCCTCTGGCTGGGTTGGTTTGGCTTCAATCCGGGTAGTCAGTTGGCAGCATCAGGAGAGGTAAACCGTGTGGCGATATCACATGTTTTCCTTACTACTAATCTGGCAGCTGCTGCTGGTGGTGTGGCAACGATGTTCATCACTTGGTGGAAATATGGCAAGCCTTCACTCTCTTTGACGCTCAACGGTGTGTTGGCTGGTTTGGTAGGCATCACAGCCGGTTGCGATTTGGTATCTCCTGTCGGTGCGGTCATCATTGGCTTGGTATGCGGTACCGTACTGGTATATGCCATCGAGTTCATCGACCGTAAGTTGCATATCGATGACCCTGTGGGTGCCTCTTCTGTGCATGGTGTTTGTGGTATTCTTGGTACGCTGATGACAGGACTGCTCTCTACCTCTAATGGAGCTTTCTATGGTTACGGATGGGGATTCTTCGGAGCAGAGTGCTTCGGCATCCTGTGCATCGACCTCTGGGCGGCTGCCTGTGGTTTTGCCTTGTTCTATGGCATTAAGAAGTTGCATGGACTGCGTGTGACATCTCGCATTGAGGAAGAAGGTCTTGACATCTACGAGCACGGAGAGAGTTGCTACAACTAATTATCTATTAAGGTTTAATTATTAATAGGATTGTATTATGATGAAGGTAAGAAATTTACTCTTCATGGCTGCGCTGTTCCTGTCAGTGACAGCTGTGAAAGCTCAGAATAACCATATTGAGACCACTATCTCAGCCGATTTTGTCAGTCAATACATCTGGCGTGGACAAGATTTGGGAAATGTTTCGTTGCAACCTACATTGGGGGTTAGTTACAAAGGTCTTTCCCTCTCAGCATGGGGAAATATTGGGATTAGTAATCCTTCCGATACCAAAGAGTTTGACCTGACTATTGGTTATACTGTTGGTGGTTTTAACATAGGCATAACTGACTATTGGTTCAGTGATGGAGGTGATCCTGAGGGACGTTATTTCAAATATGATGCCCATTGTACCAATCATATCTTTGAAGCCAACGTGGGTTATGACTTTGGTGTGGCAAATTTGCAATGGTACACTAATTTTGCAGGTAATGACAAAAGAACCAAGAAAGGGAAACGAGCTTATAGCAGTTACTTTGAACTAAGTGTTCCTTTCAAGTTGGGTACTATCGATTGGAATGCTTCCATAGGTTGTGTGCCATATACAACAGCGTTTTATGAAGCAACGGGATTTGCTGTAACGAATCTTTCGCTGAAAGCAACAAAAGACATTACTATAACTGATAAATTCAGTATTCCTATTTTTGCAGGACTGACGGCCAACCCAAACTCAAAGAAAGCTTATTTAATATTGGGTATAACACTACAACCATAACAATGAAATACAATAATGGGATTTAGTAGTTTATTAACTATTTCTACAGTGCAGGGAATGCTGAGAAGCATCCCCTGTTTTTTTGTAGTCTTCATCTTTTCATTAAAGAGATAGGCTTGAAAGATAAGTTTTATTTTGTCTTTCAAATGTTTGTTCCTATATTTGCAGTAGATATAATAACAAAGTGGTATGAAACATTTTTCTTTTGGCAAGCTGACTGTAATAGTGGCTTGTGTGGCAATGATGACTGGTTGTGCTGGTCAGCCTTCGCAGGAAGGGATGAACCGAAAGCCGGGTAACTATCCTGGCAATCCCGAAGAGTGGTTTGCACCTAAGTTGGTAACAGACAACACCTATCGTAATGTAGCGAAACTCAGAGCAGCATACGCCTCTTCGAGTTTTGACTATAACCTGACGGCTCAGTTGGCGACAGATGGTATCGTGAGTGAAACGATGCCGCCAACTACTCAATTGTTCACGCAAGACGGTGAGGTGCCTCGTATACAGAAGGAGATTATCTTCGACTCCAATGACATAACCTCATATATTGTCAATGGTAACGATATTTTCCTACAGTTGGATATGGCTGATATGCAGCTGGATATCGACCAGATAGCCTTGCGAGGCAGGGTTGTCCTGGACACCCGTAAGACTCGTGGTTACGAAGTGAAGATACTGGCTTCTGTTGATGGTACTCAGTGGGACGAACTGGATGCACAAAGTGGCAGCAACTACTTTGGTGTGGAAGGAGGTGCTTGGGCTGGATATCCTCCTCGTAAAGTAGCTACGGGTGAGTCACCTGTAAGATTCCTCTACGAGCATGGAGCCGTGAAGAATCCTCCTGTGGTGGCTCCAGCTACAAATGCAGGACCAAACCCAATGATGACGCGTACTATCAATTATGTAGTGAAGCTTCCTGCGGCCAAGACTTATAGCCATTTCAAGATAGAGATGAAGATGCCGAGTGCACAGAGCTGGACGATTACTTCCTGGGATTTTGCCAAGGGTGACGAACCCGTTTCTGCGCTCCCATCTTTCCGCTTCAATAGTGCTTGGATGAGTGCATCAGCTGGTAATGAGTGGCTGATGGTGGACTTGGGTACTAAGGCGCAGTTTGATAAAGTGAACCTGCACTGGATCAATAAGGCCGTGAAAGGTGTGATAGAGGCATCCGACGATGCCAAGACTTGGAAACAAGTGGCAGAATTGCCTGGTGGCGAGGACCTAAATGATGTGATTGCCTTGAACAAGACTGTGAAGAGCCGCTATGTTCGACTGAATTTGACAGAAGCTGCTGGTGGCAAGCCATACGTGCTGAGTGAGATGGAAGTGATGGGCAAAGGTGGCTTGGTAGCTCAAAACGAAGTGGCTGAGGCAACCTGGACGAACCTGCAAGTAGATAATGGCCAGATATTGAACGGCCAACTGTCATTGGATGGGGGCAATTGGAAACTGCAACGTGCTTCAGAAGTGAATGCTTCTGGCGAGGTTATTGCTCAGTCTGGTTTTGACGATGAAGCTTGGATAGCAGCTACTGTTCCTGGTACTGTATTGTCGAGTTATGTGAATATAGGTGCCGTTGCCGATCCAAATGTAGCTGATAATCAGTTGCAGGTGTCGGAATCATTCTTCTATTCAGATTTTTGGTATCGTCATACATTCAATATTGAAGCGCTAGGAGAGCGTACGTTCTTGAACTTCGATGGCATCAACTGGAAAGCTAACATCTATTTGAATGGCAAGCAGATTGGTAATATCGATGGCGCTTTCATACGAGGCAAGTTTGATGTGACGGATGTGGTGAAGCAAGGTGAGAACGTATTGGCTGTAAAGATTATCAAAAATGCCCATCCTGGTGTGGTGAAGGAGCAGACAGCTTGGTCTCCCGACTATAACGGTGGTGTCTTAGGTGCCGATAATCCTACCTTCCATGCTTCTATCGGTTGGGACTGGATTCCGACCATCCGTGGACGAAACATCGGTATTTGGAACGATGTGTACCTCACTTACGCTGGTGTTGTAACCATTGAAGATCCATTCATACAGACCGACCTGCCATTGCCTGATACCGATTATGCTGATATTTTGGCTGAGGCCACCCTGAAAAACTATAGCGATAAGGCTGTGAAGGGTGTGTTGAGCTTCAACATGGAAAACGATGGCACTGGTCTGACTGAACAGATGGAGGTGGAGTTGGCACCTGGAGAAAGTAAACTCGTGAAGTTGCCATCTGCCAGATTAGACAATCCGAAACTGTGGTGGCCAGTGGGTTATGGCGAGCAAAATCTCTATGATAGCAAGTTTACCTTTACAGTGGATAATCTTGAGAGTGATGCCAAGACCTTCAAGACGGGTGTTCGTGAGCTGACCTTTGTAGATGAGCCCTACGTACAGGCTGGAGGTATCCTGAGAGGTAAGGAGCAGTTCAAGAATCCTATACGTTTGACGGTCTATATCAATGGCAAGCGTGCCGTAGGCTTTGGTGGCAACTGGGGTATGCCAGAATCTAACCTTAACTATCGTGGCCGTGAGTATGACGCAGCGGTGAAATATCATGCCGACATGCACTTTACCATTATTCGCGACTGGGTAGGTATGGTTGGCGACGAAGAGTTCTATGAGGCATGCGATAAGTATGGTGTGTTGATTTGGCAGGACTTCTGGTTGGCAAATCCTGCTGACGGACCAGATCCTTATTATGAGGATATGTTTGTGGCGAATGCACGCGATTATGTGAAACGCATCCGCAATCATGCTGCTTTGGGTATTTATGTGGGTAGAAATGAAGGCAACCCACCTGCTTCATTGGACGGTCAATTACACGACCTGGTGGCTGAGTTGCATCCTGGAATGCGTTACATCTCTCACTCGGCCGATGGTGTGGTAAGTGGCGAAGGTCCTTACAATGCGTTGGAGCCGATAGAGTATTTCCGTAATTATGGACACGATCGTTTCCACAGCGAGAGGGGTATGCCTAATGTGATGACCTACGAGAGTATGAAGCTGGCCTTTGGTGAAGAGAACTTAGAACCGGTGAGTACCTTGGCTACTCCTAATGCTATATATGGATTGCACGACTATGCTTTGGGAGGTTCAAGCGGTCCTTCGGCTCAGCAAACAGAGACTTTCAACAAGATGATTGCCAAAATGTTTGACAAGCCTAAGAATGCTGAGGAATTTACCGAGTGGGCACAGTGGGTGAACTACAACGGCTATCGTGCTATGTTTGAGGGTCGTGGTGAACATCGTCGAGGTTTGCTGTTGTGGATGAGTCATCCAGCATGGCCGTCAATGGTTTGGCAGACTTACGACTATTACCTCAACCCAACGGGTGGTTACTTTGGTAGCAAGAAGGCTTGCGAACCTATTCATATCCAGTGGAACCCAGTGCGTGATGATATTGAGGTGGTGAACTACTATGCTGGCGATTTTGCCGGTGTGACGGGTACGGCTCAGTTGATTAGTCAAGATGGCCAGGTTGTATGGGAGAAGCAGGCATCATTTGATGTGAAGAATGATGAGACGGTGGCTTTGTTCCTCTTGGAAGAACCAGCCGAATTGAGCAATACCTATTTCATTAAATTGACTTTGAAGCAAGGTGATAAGTTGTTGTCAGAAAACTTCTATGTAAGAGGCAAGGAGGATGGTAACTATCAGTCGTTGCTCGAATTGCCTTATATTGAGTTAGGTAATGACATTAAGATAGTTCGTGAAGGTGATGAATGGGTATTGGATGGCACACTGAAGAATGATAGTGACACGCCTGCTCTGATGATTCGCTTGGCTGTTAAGGGTGACAAAACTGCATGCATGATGGCACCAGTAGTGTACAATGAGAATTACTTCAGTCTGATGCCTGGCGAGAGTAAGCAGATTCATATCACTTTGGCTAATGCTGATACACAAGGTGAAAAACCAACGTTGGAAGTCACGGGCTTCAATGTAACAAGTGACAAGGCTAAAATAGGAAAGAGCCGAAAGAGCTTAAGATAAACGGAAAAGAAGGGGTAACGAAAAGTTATCCCTTCTTTTTATCCAGTTGCCAGATAGAAACAACCACTAGTAATACAGCCAAGGCGAAGCAATGGAAATAGGGGGTAGGTCCCATTATATCTGCCAATGTTTCGGCTTCAGGATAGGTACGTGTAAAATAAACCGACAAACTATTGTTAAGGATATGAATAAGGATGCCTGGTATCAGGCTATGTGTCTTATAGAACAACCAAGCCAATAGCAAACCCAGTAAAAAAGCATTCAGTACCTGAGCGGGGTTGATGTGGAAGATGCCAAAGATTAGCGCTGAAAAGAAGATGGCTTTCTTCGGAGAATATGCTTTCAGTAATTCTGAGGTGATGGCGCCACGAAATAGTATTTCTTCCAGAATAGGACCTACAATAGCAATGGCTAAGATGCCCAACCAAGAGCCTTCCATGTTGGAGAAAGTACTTTCTAACCAGTTGGGTAAGAAGTCTGTCAATGATGCAATGACATCGGAGATAAAGATAGCAGAGAGGCCAGCTAAGAAGGTCCATCCCAAGAAAGAGACTGTTGTGGGATGCCACAGGTTTTTGTTAGTAAGATAGCCTTTCTGTATCAGGATGCCTGCCATGACGACATCGGCCACTATTAATGCGACCACCATGGCAGATTCCACCTTTATTGATGGCCATTGACTGAAACACAACGTCAATATGCCTCCTGCTATTACTTGTATCAGCAGATATAAAAGCACTAAGAAAATAGACCTTTTCATGACGCTAAAATTATTTTAATCTCTGCAGCATCTTGTTGTAGTTGCAACGTCAGTTGTTCCTTGGTATCAAACTTTACCTCGCCTCGAGTACGCTTTATCAGTGAGAGCCTCAACTCTTTATCATATATGTCATCGTGGAAGTTAAAGATGTGTACCTCAATGCTTCGCTCATCGCCATTGGCCAATGTTGGACGAGTGCCGATGTTGAGCATCCCTTGATATCTTTTCCCATCCAATTCAACCATTACGGCATATACACCATTGGCAGGTATCAGTTTTTCAGTAGTCACTTGCAGATTGGCTGTAGGGAACCCAAGAGTTTGTCCTACATGAAAGCCACTGACTACCTGACCTCTTAGCATATATGGGTAGCCTAAGCATTTGTTGGCTACTTGCAGGTCGCCACACGAGAGCAGTTCCCTTATTTTTGAAGAACTGACGAATGGCAGTTCTGTAGCCTGTATTACTTCGATGCCCAATTCCTTACCATAGTTTACATAATCCTCAAAACCCTCTGAACGATTGTGTCCGAAGCGGTGGTCATAGCCAATAAGTAAAGCATACACATGGTATTTGTTACGAAGTAGTTGCATGAATTCATAGGCAGTGAGGGAAGCTAACTCCGGGGTAAAATCCATCACCTCGCAATGGCTGATACCTACCTTTTTTAGTAGACTGATTTTTTCTTCTGTGGTGGTGAGCAGACAGAAACGACTGGAATCATGGTGTACTACCTTTCGGGGTAGTTGGGCGAAAGTGACCACCATAGGAGTCAGGTTGTGTGCCTGTGCCACCTCTATCACTTGCTTTAGCAGGTGTCGGTGTCCAAGATGTACACCATCAAAAAAACCTATTGTTGCAACATAGCTTGTTTCCATCTTAACCTCTCACCCTCCTAATATAGCGTTCGATTTCTCCTATCCACAAAACGCATGAAGTGACACCTACTATTACCAACCATTCGTTGATGCTTAGAGGCTCTGTTCGGAATACCTCTCCACCTATTTCCACAATCAGTATTTGTCCCATGAAAATGAGCAGTGCTACTCCTAACATGCCAAAAGAATGTCCTAAGTTCTTGAAGGCTGACTCATCAGAACCAAATGCTTTGGCATTAAACAGGTTCCAGAATTGCAACAACACAAATACCGTAAAGAAGATGGTAAGTCGATGCAGGGTCATGCCTCCATCTGCATGATTATAAGTATAAAGCAGTCCCATCAGCAGTACCAAAAAAGTAAATCCGTATCCTAATATAAACCGTGCCATTCCGTGAGTAATTATAAAATCGTCGGGTTGACGAGGTTTCTCCTGCATCACACTCTCGCTTGGAGGAATGGAGGCCAATGCCAATGCCGCAAAGGTATCCATGATGAGGTTCACCCATAATATCTGAGTTACCGTAAGAGGCAATTCGGTACCCAAGAACGCACCCAAAAGCACAATGAGCAATGCCACCAGGTTGATGGTGAGCTGAAACAAGATGAAACGCTGGATGTTACGATAGAGCGAACGCCCCCACATTACGGCAGTACCTATGCTGTTGAAAGAGTTATCCAATAAGGTAATGTCTGAGGCTTCCTTGGCGACTGAAGTGCCAGAACCCATAGACAGCCCTACTTGGGCATGGTGCAGAGCTGGAGCATCGTTGGTGCCATCACCAGTAACGGCCACAACAGCCCCTTTTTGTTGCAGGAGCTGTACCAATCGTTGTTTGTCGGAAGGGCGAGCACGCGACATAATCTTTATGTCAAGCACCCTGTCTAATGCCTCCTCGTCCGTCAAAGCTGCAAACTCAGTGCCAGTGATACGGTTATGGTCTGTATCCTCTTTGGTCCATAAGCCTATCTGGCGTCCTATCTCAGTAGCAGTAGCTGGTGTATCACCTGTAACAATCTTCACTTGAATACCAGCCAACTGACAACGTTTCACTGCTGCAGGAACATCTAAACGAACAGGATCACTAATGGAAACGTAGCCGAGGAAAACGGTATCTTCCAAATAATGAGAGATATCCGTAAGGTTACGGTCATCAGTCAACGATGAACGGTCAACGATTTTGTAGGCAAAGCCTAGAGTACGCATGCCTTGGCTTTGGAAAGCAAGCAGATCACTCTCAATGGTTTCCTGGTAATCATTCATAGGTTCCAGTCCTTTGGCAGTAGCCACTTGATTGCACATGCCACTCACAATTTCCGGGGCACCTTTTATATATAATATGTCTTTGTTCAGGGTGTGGGAATGTACCAAAGTAGCCATGTACTTACGTTCGGTAGAGAATGCAATCTGGTCTAACGACTCCACATTCAACTTTAGCTTCATATAGTCGATACCTTGACTGTGGAGCCATAAAAGCAAGGCTACCTCTGTAGGGTTGCCTATGCCAGTTGGCTTGCCCCCATCAACAGGAATCTCCAAGAAAGAAGTGGAGTTAGCACTGATGCCCTCTTTCACCAAGTGACTGAGTTCGTCATCCTTCACCTTTCGCTCCCCTCGCAAGCCGAAGAAGCAGGCCTCTTGCACCTGCATCTGGTTTTGTGTGAGAGTACCTGTCTTATCGGTACATATTACATTGATGGCACCCATTGTCTCGCATGCATGCATCTTCCTAACTAAGTTATTGGTGGAAAGCATACGGCGCATATTCAGTGCCAGGCTCAAGGTCACGCTCATAGGCAATCCCTCTGGCACGGCCATCACTATCAGGGTAACTGCCATCATAAACAATTGTAACGTATCTTTGATGGGTGCCAACCATTCTTCAAAGGTATGCAGGTTGCCAAAGTCATATACCATCAATACGTCCTTTATAAAGAAAATGATGAAAGCCATACCTGCCACTGCAAAACCAACGTTGCCTATTAACTTGGCCAGTTTAGCTAATTGCTGGTTCAAGGGTGTCTCTTCATGCGTTTCTTCCATGCTTTGTTGGGCTACCTTGCCAATCTCAGTAGCGTCACCTATTGATATGACTTCCATCACACCATTACCGTCAAGCACTGTCGTTCCTCGCATTACCATATTATCGGCATAGGTGGCGTCTTTGTGGAAATGAGCCTCATCGGTTGTCTTTGACGTAGAAGGCTCTCCTGTCAGGGATGATTCATTGATCAATAGTGAGGTAGCTTCCATTAATTTACCATCGGCAGGAACCTCCTCACCTGTTTCTAATAGTACCACGTCGCCCACCACTACTTCTTTACGTGGTACTTCGCATACATGTCCGTTGCGTATAACCCTTACGGCGTTGTCATCATTCACCGTATTGAGCAAATCGAATTTGCGATTGGCTTTGTACTCAAATGCGAAACCTACACCTGTAGCCAACAAAATGGCAGCAATGATGCCGATGGTTTCAGCATATTCGTTCTCAAAGATGGAGATAGCCAGTGACAAGCAAGCAGCTACCAACAAGATGCGGATAACAGGGTCTTCGAATTTTTCCAGATATAGTTGCCAAATTGGTTTTCGCTTGGGAGGAGTGAGCACATTCAGACCATACTTCTCCCTGCTCTGTTGTACTTCAATATCAGTAAGACCTTTAAATATATGGTTATTACTTGTCATGCAGCTTTCTTTGTTCAAATAATGCTACAAAAATACAAATAATATCCCAAATAATTTTGTTTTCGGCCTAAGATTGTTAACTTTGCAGAAAATGAGGAATAAACAGATTGAATAACTTTTAAAGATTACGATTATGGATAAGTACATTTGTTCAGTATGCGACTATGAGTATGATCCAGCTGTAGGCGATCCAGATAACGGCATTGCTCCAGGCACAGCTTTTGAGGATCTTCCTGAAGATTGGGTTTGCCCTATTTGTGGCGTAGGCAAGGACGAGTTTAACAAAGCCTAACCCTCCTTTTATGAAAAAGCTTTTATTTTTGGTGGCGCTGTTAATGGTGCCATCCTTTTTTGCTTTAGCCCAAAAAGAAGGCTTTAGCTATAAGTTTTATGGTCAAGTCCGAACGGACTTTTATTTCAATAGCCGTCAGAACAACGAGAGTGTGGATGGTGCATTGTTGTCTTATCCCAAAGGGAAGGATTTGGACCCAGCAGGCAAGGACTTGAATGGCATTGCCAACCTAAATATGTATAATATGCACTCCCGTCTGGGTGTGGATGTTACAGGACCGTCGTTATGGGGATGGAAGACATCTGCCAAGATTGAGTTCGATTTCAGAGGTAATAGTACCAACTTAGGTATTATACGCATGCGTCATGCTTATTTTCAGTTGGCAAAGAATGGCTTCTCCGTCTTGGCGGGTCAAACTTGGCATCCTTTGCAGAACACGGTTACGGCTGAGTTGATGAATCTTAATGTGGGTGCTCCTTTCCAGTTGCTGTTGCGTACACCACAATTACATTTTCAATATCAAAACAAACTGCTGAAGGTTCGTTTTGCTATGATGTGGCAGGCTCAAGTGGCTTCTATGGGTCCTGGCAATGTGCGTAGCCGTGAATACATACGTAATAGTAAGATTCCTGAATTGTTTGCCAGTATCGATATCCATAATGAGACATCTACCTTTGGTATAGCAGCTCATTTTATGTCGCTTATGCCTGAAACAAAGACGGAACAAGGGTATAAGACTAATGCGCGCGTAAATGGCTTAACCCTTGAGGCGCATGGACGATATCAAAAAGACTTGTTCATGATTGCTGCTAAAACCATCTTGAACCAGAACTTTAATCATGCCAATACTCTAGGTGGATATGGTGTGAGTAGCATTGATCCCCAAACAGGTGTGAAGGAATATACCCCTCTTCGTATGTCCCATAGCTGGGTGAATGTTATGTATGGCAAGAAATGGCGTGGTGGTATATTTGCTGGTTATCTCAAAAACCTGGGAGCATCAAAGAATGTAACCGATTTGGTAGGTGTTGGTACAAATGTTGACCAGATAGCTTCTGTCGCTGGCGAAATTACTTACAATATCCCTGGTTGGAAATTTGGCTTTGAGTATAATATCACCACAGCCTGGTATGGCACTCCCAATCAAAAGGGACGGGTGAAGAATACTTATGATGTAACTAATCATCGCCTGCTCTTTGCGGCAATGTTCATGTTTTAACTACATTTAGGACATATTCCTTTTACCAAATAATTGATGGTAGTCATGCGGTAGCCCTCTGGTAGGGCTACCGTTGGTATTGGTATATCGTTCAGGCAATAGGTCTTACCGCATCGTTCACAGTAAAAATGGGCATGTACGTCGTTATCATGCTCATCATCGTGACTATGACATAATTCATAACGAACGGCATCTGCTCCGTCTTCCATCACATGCACCAGGTGTTGCTCTCGGAACAGCGCTAATGCCCTGAATACATTTGATTTGTCAATTGTATCCACTGCATCCTCCAATTCCGACATTGTTAATGGATGCTCAGCCTCTCCCAGTGCTTTCACTAATGTGATTCGATTGGCAGTAGGTCTGATGTCATGTTCCAACAACATTTCTATGCATTTTACTTCATCCATACTTCACATTGATAACAGTTTATGTTACAAAGATACGAATAGTTGAGCAAAAATTGTATTTTCTTTGGTAGTATTTCAAATATTTGTCATATCTTTACAGGTCAAAACAGGAGATACTACGAAAACAAAGGATATGATTCAGATACATTGTATTAATAATGATAAGACCTTAGAGTTTCCTACAGGTTGTGATTTGCAGGATGTCTATCCCGCATCAGGTGTTGAGTTGCCTTATCCTGTGATAAGTGCCAGGGTAAACAATGTAGCTCAAGGTCTTAACTATAAGTTATATAATAATAAGGATGTCGAATTTTTGGATGTGCGTGAACCTTCCGCTATGCGCACCTATGTTCGCTCGTTGTGTTTTGTGCTGTATAAGGCTGTAAACGAATTGTTCCCTAACGGGGAACTGTTTATCAGGCATCCTGTTTCGAATGGTTATTATTGTTCCCTAAACATTGACAGACCTATAACCATAGAGGATGTAAATGCTATCAAGGCTAAGATGAAAGAAATCATATCAGCTGATATCCCTTTCAAAAGTTACGAGAGTCAAGCTACTGAGGCCATACGTATATTTAAGGAGAGGGGCCGTCGCGACAAGGTTAAGCTATTAGAGACATCAGGTAGCCTTTATACCCATTATTATATGTTGGGTGATACAGTGGACAGTTATTATGGCAATTTAGTTCCTTCTACCGGTTTTTTAAGTATATTCGATATCGTAAAATATTATGATGGTCTGTTGTTAAGGGTTCCTAGTCATAAGAATCCCGATAAGTTAGACGATATTGTAAAACAGGAAAAAATGTTGGACGTTTTCCGGGAACATTTACACTGGAACCACATCTTGGACATGGAAACTGTAGGTGATTTGAACAATGCTTGTCAGAAAGGTTATGCTACGCAAATCATTAATGTAGCCGAAGCATTGCAAGAGAAGAAAATTGCTCATATAGCCGAACAGATTTATAATCGCTCTGTTGAAGGCCGACCAGTGAAGTTGGTGTTGATCTCAGGACCTTCTTCGTCGGGCAAGACTACCTTTAGCAAAAGGTTGTCAGTGCAGTTGGTCACCAATGGCATCTTGCCTTATGCTATTTCGCTCGACAACTATTTCCTGCCCCGTGAAGAAACGCCAAGAGATGAAAATGGTGATTATGACTACGAATCTATCTATGCGCTCGACTTAGATCTGTTTAATAAACAGATGCAGGCTATTTTGCGGGGTGAAGAAGTGGAATTGCCTTATTATAACTTCCAGACGGGTAAACGTGAATACCGTGGACAGAAGTTAAAACTAAGAGACAATATGTTACTGGTGATGGAAGGCAATCATGGATTGAATCCTGAACTGACACCTCAGATTCCTGATGATAACAAGTTCAAGATTTATGTTTCGGCCTTAACCACTATAGCACTCGATCATCATAACTGGATACCTACAACTGATAACCGTCTGGTGCGTCGCATTATACGTGACTTCAACTATCGTGGTTATTCTGCCCAACAAACCATTGCTCGCTGGCAGAGTGTACGTGCTGGTGAGGACAAGTGGATATTCCCCTTCCAAGAGAATGCTGATGTGATGTTCAACTCAGCTTTGTTGTTTGAATTTGCAGCATTCCGTAGTCATGTGGAACCCATATTAAGTATGGTACCGCAGAATTGCCGTGAATATGCGGAAGCGTATCGTTTGTTGAAATTCATGAGATACTTTTATGCTATCCGTGATAATGAAATACCACATACTTCTCTGATTCGTGAGTTTATTGGAGGAAGCAGTTTTGTTTATTGATAATAAAAAGCTAAAAGATATGAATAAAAAGTTATTTACCTTGTTTTTGAGTCTGCTCTTCTGCTGCATGCTTGTAAATGCACAGGAAGGGCAAAAGAGTGAACTTCAGCAGCGAGCTGAGACTGAAGATGCCAGAAATAATATCGCAGCCGCTCGTTCGTTGTTTATCCGTGCTTTCGACGACTATGCTGGCAAGGGTCAGATAAAGTTGGGGGTAGAATGTGGTACAAAGGCTACAGCATTGTATCATAAGGAAAATTTTTATAAAGAAGGTTTCGAACTACTACGGCGTGTTGACCAAGCTATTAGTGCAGAGGAACAGAAGGGTGGCAAAACCTTACCTGAATTGCATTATTTAGTGACCAAGGAACGTTTGCAGATGTATATCAAGATGAGAAATACGGCACGTGCCATGGATCAGATCAATACAATGGAAAGTCAGGTGAAAACTGCCAACGATGAGAACCTGATGAGCGATTTGTTATACAACAAAGCTATTTATCATTACACCTTTGGACAGATTTCACAAGGAGATGCCGTATTTAAGGAGATGGCCACCAAACTGACTGCTCAGAAAGAATATGACAAGATAGATGAAGTGTATCAGACCCTGATTGCCAATGGCAAAAAGAGCAATAATGCCAATCTGGTGGCACAGACCTATAGCAACTATATCATCTGGAAAGACTCTGCCAATGCGATGAAGTTGGCTGATGAGACGGGTGTTTTGAAGCAGCAGATAGCAGAAAACGAGGCAATCATTGCTGAGAAAGACAGTTCTTTGGGATCACGTCAATTGATTATAATAGGATTATGTGTGTTGGCTGCTGCCTTAGCTGCTGCTTTGGTAATTGGTATCATCGTATTATTGCGTTATATTTTGTTGACGCGTAAACAGAAGAAAGCGATCAAACTCTCTGAAGATAAGAATGCATTGAAAGCTAAATTTATCAGCAACATATCTGCTCAATTGGATCCTACATTGGAGAAGCTGGACAGTCGCATTCCTGAGGTACAGGCCTTGCTTGATTTCTCTCAGCATATTCAAACTCTCTCAGTGCTGGAGAACATGCCAGTGACCAATCTGGAAATGGAAGAAGTGCAAGTTAATCAGTTCTGCGAAGAAATGATTGATGAGATTCGTGACAAGGTTCAGCCAGATGTGGAGATTATGGTCAATGCACCTAAAATGACAGCAAAGATTCATCGTGAGTATTTATCACACATTTTGATTCACTTATTGAATAATGCCGCCGAATATACACCTGCTGAAGGTCATATCTGGTTGGACTATAAGAAACGTGGTGCACACATGCAACAGTTTGTAGTTACAGATACAGGCTGTGGTATTCCAGAAGAGATGGTGGAAGATGTGTTCAAACCTTTCTTGGAAATTAAGGATTTATGTGCTGGCGATGGACTTGGGTTGCCAATCTGTAAAGAGATGGCAAAGAAGATGAATGGTGATTTGGAGATAGATCCGAAATATACCAAGGGAACGCGATTTGTTATTACCTTACATGTATAAAAAACTATCCCCGTCCGAAAGGGCGGGGATTAGTTTTTCAGCTTCTTATTGCTTCCACCTCATCAGGTGTCAAAGGTATTTTCTTTCCTAAGCGGCGAGCGCCGTCTTCTGTAATCAGGTAATCTTCCTCGTTGCGGATGCCACCGAAATGGCGGTATTCTTCTACCTTGTCATAATTGATAAAGTCGATAAACTTTTTCTCCTTTTTCCACCTATCAATCAATTCAGGGATAAAGTAGATGCCTGGCTCTACCGTATGCACGAAGCCTGGTTGAAGAGGGATGGCGAGACGCTGACTTTTGCGACCAAACTGAGTACTCTTTGGTTGTCCGTCATAACCTACCCACACTTCACCTAAGTTCTCCATGTCATGCACGTCCAATCCCATCATGTGCCCTAAACCATGTGGATAAAACAAAGCATGAGCTCCTTCTCGCACTACATCGTCTGTATTGCCTTTCATCAGGCCTAAGTCTTTCATACCTTCCACCATCACCTTTGCAGAAAGATCGTACACATCCATATATGGAATACCTGGACGCAGTGCTTTCACACTTTCCAAGTGCATGGCATTCTGAATAACATACACATCCTTCTGCTTCTGTGTGAACTTCTTGTCAGCAGGGAAAGTAGATGACATATCCCCGCAATAGCCGCTCTCCAATTCAGCTCCTGCATCAATCAAGAACAAGTCGCCAGACTTTACCAAATTGCCATGATAATGATTATGGAGTGTCTGTCCGTTAATGGTGGCGATGGTTGGGAATGACAACTCACAATTATTCAGTGCTGCCACATGCTCAATCTCAGCTGCCACATCATATTCATGCATGCCAGGGCGCAAGCACTTAATGGCGGCTATATGCATATTTGCCGTAACGTTACATGCCTTTTCGATTTCTGCAATTTCCTCTATGGTCTTGATGTTGCGCTGTTTTACGATGGCACGGATAAATGGGACGGAGCCTTCTTGCGCTGAAGGAGCTATACCCAACCAATCCATCAGTTTCAACTTATGCTCAGGACGATAGGGAGGCAGGTAATGTACTTGTTGCCCTTTAGCCTGTGCCTTTTTCAGGTATTCCACCACTTGCAGATATGGTCGTGTGTCAGTAACACCTATTTCTGCAGCTTTCTCCTGAAGAGTAGGTAATATGCCGGCCCAGACGATGAAATCGATGCTCATCTCGTCGCCAAAGACAATTTCTTTGTCTTCATCAATGTCGATAATCGCAGCCAGTCTTGCCTGTGAGATACCGAAAAAGTACAGAAAAGAGGAATCTTGGCGATAACGGAAGGCGTTATCTTCGTAGTTTAATCCCATGTCGTCGTTGCCTAAGAAAAGCAACACGCCAGAGCCGACGGTTTTTTTTAGCAGGGCTCTGCGCTGCATGTAGGTCTCTTTTGCAAACATCTTTTTTTGTTTTTAAGTTTTTTGAGTTATTATGGGCAAAGATACAAGAAAAAAACGTATTTTTGCATGCTGACACAATTAAACGTAAATAAAAAGATGGCTCAGAACTCCAACCAGATTCAAGTACAGTCGCAACAACAGTTGCAGACGCTTTCACCCTTGCAGATTCTTGTGGTGAAAATGTTGGAATTGCCTACGGTTGAGTTGGAAGACCGAGTTAAGTCTGAGCTGCTTGACAATCCTGCCTTGGAAGAGGGAAAAGAGGAAACTCCCGAGAATGTGGCTGATGAATTGTCAAATCCTGAAGACGAGGGCGATACCAGCTACAATGCCTTGGATGATTACCGCAATGATGACGACATCCCCGATTATAGACTCCAAGAGCATAATTACTCTCGTAACGAAAGGATGGAGGAGATACCTTTCAGTGATACTACTTCTTTCTATGAAACATTAAAAGACCAGTTGGGAGAACACGACTTGGATGAACATCAGCGTCAGTTGGCAGAATATCTGATTGGTTCGTTAGACGATGATGGATTGTTGCGTAAGTCCCTTGATACAATTGTTGACGAGTTACTTATCTATATAGGTGTAGAAACCAACGTTCAAGAGTTAGAGGATATATTGCAGATTATTCAGCAGTTCGATCCAGCTGGCATAGGTGCTCGTAATTTACAGGAATGTTTGCTTATTCAAATAAGGCGAAAGGCACAAATGCCCGAAGGAAAGCAAGACGCATCATTACCTTTGGAAGAAAAGATTATCAGCTCATTCTATAAAGAGTTCTCTACAAAACATTGGGACAAGATATGCCAACAGCTTGGTGTCAGCGAGGCACAGTGCCAGCAAGCCATCAAGGAAATTACCCGTCTTAATCCTCGTCCAGGAGCATCCATGGGCGAGACAATAGGGAAGAACCTGCAGCAAATCACTCCCGATTTTATTGTGGATACTGATGATGAAGGTAATGTGTCTTTCAGTCTCAACAATCCCAATTTACCAGAGTTACGTCTCAATCCTGATTTTAGTCGTCAGCTGAAGGAACAAACACAAAGCAATGCAAAACAGACACGAGAACAGAAAGAAGCAACTCTTTTTCTTAAGCAAAAGATTGATGCTGCTCAAGGTTTTATAGATGCCATCCGTCAACGTCAAGACACTATGGCCAACGTGATGAAAGCCATCATTGAGTTGCAGCTTCCCTTCTTTCAGGAAGGTGATGAGTTGCTGTTGAAGCCTATGATATTGAAAGATGTGGCAGAACGCGCTAAGTTGGATATATCTACCGTTTCGCGTGTATGCAACAGCAAGTATGCACAGACTCCATATGGCATCTTCCCTTTGCGTTATTTCTTTACTGATGGCTTTGTCACAAAAGATGGTGAGGAATTATCATCCCGTGAGGTGAAGAAGGTTTTGAAGGAAGTGATTGATGATGAAGACAAACGTCATCCGCTGACGGATGATGAGTTGACCAAGATCATGGGCGAAAGAGGCTATCCTATGGCTCGTAGAACAGTAGCCAAGTATCGTATGCAGCTTAACATTCCTGTGGCAAGGATGAGAAGAGAATAAAGTGACAGGGAATATGGCAGACCATAACAAGACAGAGGTAGCGCTTATACGAATAGCCAGGTTGATATCGGCCTTTTTCTCGCCGTATTACATAGCTTTTGTGGCTTTTCTCATTTTGTTTATCTTCTCATATCTGCGCATCATGCCTTTGCAGTACAAGCTCATTGTCTTAGGGGTGGTTTATGGATTTACCATCTTGATACCACATCTCACCATATATATATTTAGAAAGGTCAATGGCTATTCGCATGATGATATGGCACAACGTCGCCAGCGATATGTACCTTTATTCCTGTATCTTATTTCCTACATCTTTTGTTTGGTTATCATGCGTCGTCTCAATATCCCTTGGTATATGAAAGGCATCATTCTGACGGCTTTATTGATGATGGTGGTTTGCCTTGTTCTTAACTTGCGATGGCGTATCAGTGAACACATGGCAGGGGCGGGAGCTACCATTGGTGGATTGGTGGCTTTTAGCATGCTCTTTGGTTATAATCCCGTATGGTGGCTCTGTGCTTTAATCATGGTAACAGGCATCGTTGGTTCTGCGCGCATCGTGTTAGGACATCATTCTTTGGGCGAAGTGTTGGCGGGTTTTGCAGTTGGTTTAGCCTGTTCCTTTATGGTTTTACATCCTTTTTACAACGATTTACTCAGATTTCTGCTCTTTTAAGTAGTAAAATATTTGCAAGTATTCCCTTTTTATGGTATATTTGCCAAATGCATTTTTGAATAACCTAAAAACAATTGATATGAATTTTCCTGAAAACATCAAGTACACCAGTGAGCACGAATGGATTCGTGTGGACGGTGACGTTGCCTATATAGGCATTACTGACTATGCACAAGACCAGTTGGGTGACATTGTGTTTGTTGACATCCAGACAGTGGGTGAAACGCTCAATGCAGGTGATGTGTTTGGTACCATTGAGGTTGTAAAGACCATTTCCGATATTTTCATGCCAGTAGGTGGTGAGGTACTTGAGCAGAATGAGGCATTGGAAGACCAACCTGAACTTGTGAATAAAGATCCGTATGGTGAAGGCTGGCTGATTAAGATAACTCCAGACCCAGCAGCTGACTATGATTCTCTGTTGGATGCAGAAGGATACAAGAAATTAATTAACTTATAAATATAAACATATGAAAGCATTGGTAAGTATCGTAATGGGCAGCATCAGTGACCTGCCCGTAATGGAGAAGGCTGCCGATTTCCTGAACGAGTTGGAAGTTCCTTTCGAGATGTGTACCCTTTCAGCACATCGCACTCCAAATGCCGTAGCTGAGTTTGCACAGCAGGCTAAGGGTCGTGGCATTCAGGTAATCATAGCAGGTGCAGGTATGGCTGCTGCTCTGCCAGGGGTTATAGCAGCAAATACTACATTGCCAGTTATCGGCGTTCCAATTAATAGCGGTCCACTGATGGGTGTTGACGCTCTTTATTCAATGGTACAGATGCCTCCTGGTGTACCTGTAGCTACGATGGCAGTTAACGGTGGCCAGAACGCAGCTTTGATGACAGCTGAGATTTTGGCATTGTCAGATGCAAAGTTGTCAGGCAAACTGGATGAGTACAAGAAGAAGTCAGCTTCTAAGGTAACACAGGCCAATGAAGTATTGGCAAATGTCAAGTACGATTGCAGAGTTATCTGATGGACTTGTTCAATTATCAGCGCCGCAAGTCAGGCACAGTAAATGTAGGAGCCACCCCTTTGGGCGGCTCCTATCCTATACGCCTACAGAGTATGACCAACACCCCCACCCGTGACACAGAGGGTAGTGTGGCACAGGTGAAACGCATTGTGGAGGCAGGAGGCGAATATGTGCGTCTTACTACTCAGGGGGTAGCTGAGGCTGAAAACCTTCAATATATCAATGCTGCGTTGCGTAAGGATGGTTGTATGGTTCCGTTAGTGGCCGATGTTCATTTCAACCCTGCCGTAGCTGATGTAGCTGCACTTTATGCTGAGAAGGTTCGCATCAACCCAGGCAACTATGTCGATCCTGCCCGTAAATTCGAGCAACTGGAATATACTGATGAGGAATATGCGCAGGAGTTGCAACGCTTGCGCGAACGTTTTGTGCAGTTCCTCAATATCTGTAAGGAACAACATACGGCTATTCGTATTGGTGTTAATCATGGATCGTTGTCCGATCGTATCATGTCTCGATATGGCGACACTCCAGAGGGTATGGTGGAGTCGTGCATGGAATACTTGCGCATCTGTGTTGAGGAGCAATTCAAAGATGTGGTGATCTCCATCAAGGCTTCCAATGCCTCTGTGATGGTTCGTACTGTCCGCCTGCTGGTGGATGTTATGAACCATGAAGGCATGGATTTCCCCCTGCATTTGGGCGTTACAGAAGCAGGTGAGGGAGAGGATGGTCGCATCAAGTCGGCTTTGGGCATTGGTGCTTTGTTAGCCGATGGTTATGGCGATACCATCCGTGTGTCGCTTAGCGAGGCCCCTGAGGCAGAGATCCCTGTTGCCAAGAAGTTGCGCGACTATGTTGTGGCTCGTCAACTGCATTTGCCTATTAAGGCAGAAGCTGCTCCGGCTTTTGACTACTTGCATCCTGTACGGCGTAAAACAATGGCTGTTCACAACATCGGTGGCGAGCAAGTACCAGTAGTCATAGCAGCTAGGTTTTCAGAACCATATACGTACAACCCAGACTTTATGCCCGACTATGTGTATGTGGGTCGTAACTTGCCTGCAGAAAGGCCTGAAGGTGTTCAATATATACTGGATGCCGATGCGTGGACGGGTTTGCCCAATACTTTCCCTGCTTATAAGAAAGAGTTCTTGCCTTTTATCAGCATGAACCCGGCATCGTTGAAGTTCCTTTTCATTACTTACCGAGACCTGAACGACGAGGTACTTGCCTGCTTGAAGTATCACCCTGAGGTGGTGATCATCAGTCAGAGCAATCACATCAACCGTGTGGGTGAACAACGAGCTGTGGCACACAAACTGATGATTAATGGGTTGCAAAATCCTTTGGTCTTTATTCAGCACTATGCAGAGCAAGAGCTTGAAGACCTTCAAATACGCTCAGCTGCTGACATGGGACCTCTTATCTTCGATGGTTTCTGCGATGGCATCATGTTGTATAATAATGGTCGTCTGACTGACCCTGTGGTAGATCAAACCGCTTTCAGCATCTTGCAGGCAGGACGTTTACGAATGGTGAAGACCGAATATATCTCATGTCCTGGTTGTGGTCGCACACTCTACAATCTCGAAGAAACGATAGCCCGTATCAAGGCAGCAACTGCCCACCTCAAAGGTTTGAAGATTGGCATTATGGGTTGCATCGTCAATGGTCCTGGTGAAATGGCCGATGCCGATTATGGTTATGTGGGTGCTGGTCGTGGTAAAGTGAGCCTCTACAAGCAAAAACAGTGTATCGAAAAGAATATTCCAGAAGAACAAGCGGTTGAACGCCTCTTACAGTTTATCGAGGAAGACAGGGCCAAATAACGGTGCTGTTCTGCCTTTGTCTTAAAACTCCTTAAATTTATAGCAAAAGTACATTTTTTTTGTATTTTTGCAGCAATTTTAGGTGTATTATACCCTTATGAGTAAAATCTTTCATACTGATAGTTGCCCTATCTGTGGTAGTAATAGCTTACACAAGGAGTTTCCTGCCGTTGACCGCATGGTGAGCCAGGAAACTTTTGATGTGTGGCTTTGCGATCATTGTGGCTTCAGGTTTACTCAAGATGTTCCAGATGAGACAGAGATCGATAGGTATTACGAATCCACCGATTACATTTCTCATTCGGATACAGAGAAAGGTTTGATGAACCGACTTTATCACTTGGCTCGCAATATGATGCTCACAGCTAAAGCTGGTCATGTAACGAGAGCTACTGGGTTACGACAAGGTTGGTTGTTGGATATAGGCTCAGGAACGGGTTATTTTGCACACCTTATGACAGAATGGGGATGGACGGTTCGTGCCATTGAAAAGAATGCACAAGCTCGTCAGTTTGCCCAGGACCATTTTGGTTTGAAGAGTGATGGTGATGAGGCTTTTGCTACATTAGATGACCATTCTTTCGATTGTATCACCCTTTGGCATGTACTGGAACACTTGCAACATCTCGATGAAATGGGCAAAAATCTGCATCGTTGGCTTAAGGATGAAGGAGCAGTACTGATAGCTGTACCCAATCATCTCTCTACTGATGCCTGCCATTATGGTGCCGATTGGGCTGCTTGGGATGTGCCTCGCCATTTGTGGCATTTCACTCCTGCGACCATGCAACTATTTGCCGAGAAGCACGGATTCAAGATTATCAAGACTATTCGGATGCCACTTGATGGTTTTTATGTGAGCATGCTTACTGAGCAACAATTAGGTCATAAACTGAGTTTTTTGCGTGGACTTTGGCAGGGTTTTCTTGCTTGGGTAAGCAGTTGGGGGCATAAGGAACGAAGCAGTTCGCTGATTTATGTATTAAAGAAGAAAGTATAAATACATGACAAAGAAAACAAGATTTTTTAATTTGCAGACGGCTACGGCTACCGTTAGTACCACTCTGGTGCTAATTGTGTTAGGAGTGGTGGTGTTCTTCGCCTTGGCAGCTCGAAGCGTTTCGGTATATGTAAAGGAGAATGTCAATTTCTCCTTGCTCATTAGCGATGATATGCCGGAGCCGGAGATTGCCAAGCTGATTGATGACTTGAAAACGAAGCCGTTCGTGAAGAGTGCTGAATATATTTCAAAAGCACAGGCATTGGAAGAGATGAAGGTCGAGCTGAACACTGACCCTGAAGAGTTTCAGGGCTACAACCCCTTCCCTGCATCCGTAAAAATCAAACTTCGTGCCGACTATGCCAACAACGATAGCATTGCCAAGATAGAAAAGCAGCTTAGTACCAATATCAATATTCAGGAAGTGCTTTACCAGAAAAACCTGATTGAGAGTATGAACCGTCATATTGCCCAATTGGAGTTGATGCTCATTGGTTTGGCTTTGGTGTTGGGACTTATCTCGTTTGCCCTCATCAACAATACCATCCGCCTTACGGTCTATTCACAACGATTTCTCATTTACACCATGAAACTGGTGGGTGCCAGTCGTTCGTTCATCCGTCGTCCTTTCATGGTCAGAAACTTCTGGATAGGCATCATGGCAAGTTTGTTGGCCAACCTGGCCTTGTGGGGAGCAGCTGTTTGGCTGGTGATGAATGAACCTCATCTTATCGAGGTGATTTCGCCCGATGTGTTGCTCACCGTCAGTGGGGTAGTACTTCTTACAGGTGTGCTTCTCACGTTGCTTTGTGCCTACTGGTCGGTGAACCGCTTCCTGAAGATGAAGGCAAGTAAATTGTATTACGTTTAAAACAAAATATGGACAAGAAAAATTTTGCATTTGGCAAGAACAATCTGATACTGATTGCCATCGGTGTGGTAGTGGTCATCATCGGCTTTTTGTTGATGACGGGTCCCAGTACTACCGTCAATCATTTTGAACCCGACATTTTCAGTATAAGACGAGTGAAGATTGCCCCTGTGATATGCCTTATCGGCTTTGTGCTGATGGTATATGCCGTTATAACTAAACCAAAGGAGGATAAGCAATGAGTTGGTTAGAAGCATTGATATTGGGTATGATTCAAGGCCTTACCGAGTACCTGCCTGTAAGTAGTAGCGGACATTTGGCTATCGGTTCGGCTTTATTTGGCATCCAGGGAGAGGATAACCTGACTTTCTCCATTGTAGTACATGTTGCAACGGTGCTCAGTACGTTGGTCATCCTCTGGAAGGAAGTCGATTGGATATTCCGAGGCTTGTTTAAGTTCCAGATGAACGATGAGACCAAGTATGTCATCAATATCATCATCTCCATGATACCCATTGGTATTGTGGGCTTATTCTTTAAAGATAAGGTGGAGGAGATATTTGGTTCGGGCTTGTTTATTGTAGGTCTGATGCTGTTGGTAACAGCCACTTTACTTGCCTTCTCTTATTATGCAAAACCTCGCACGAAGGAGCATATCAGCATGAAGGATGCCTTCATCATTGGTTTGGCACAGGCATGTGCTGTGTTGCCTGGCTTAAGCCGTAGTGGTAGTACCATTGCCACAGGTTTGCTGTTGGGCGACAAGAAAGAAAAGCTGGCACAGTTCTCTTTCCTAATGGTCATTCCTCCCATTTTGGGTGAGGCTCTCCTTGACGGCTTGAAGATAGTGAAAGGAGCAGCTGAGGCAAATGCCGATGTGTCTTTGGTGGCATTGATTGTAGGCTTCCTCTCAGCTTTTGTTTTTGGTTGCATAGCCTGCAAATGGATGATCGACATTGTGAAGAAGGGCAAACTGATATATTTTGCAGTTTATTGTGCCTTTGTGGGAATCGCCACGCTTTTGTTTAGTTTGATATAATTCTCAATTTTCAATTGTCAATTATCAATTAATTAAAATGCTTGATTTCCAGAAAGGTGAAATACTGTCATTCGATAAGCCCTATGGGTGGACATCCTTTCGTGTGGTGAATCACGTGAGGCATTTCATCTGCAAGCGATTGGGAGTAAAGAAGCTCAAAGTAGGTCATGCCGGCACCCTCGACCCTTTGGCTACAGGAGTGATGACGATATGTACAGGCCGAGCTACCAAGCAGATAGAAGAGTTGCAATATCACACCAAGGAATATGTGGCTACGTTGTGCTTGGGTGCCACCACACCTTCCTATGATCAGGAGCACCCATTGGATGCTACTTATCCTACGGAACACATCACCCGTGAGTTGGTAGATCAAACCTTGCAGCATTTCAAGGGTGAGATTTGGCAAGTGCCACCAGTCTATTCGGCTTGCAATGTGGATGGCAAACGTGCCTACCTTTATGCACGCAAAGGACAAGAGGTGGAACTGAAACCCAAGTTGTTGGTGATAGATGAGATTGAATTGCTTGACTTTGAAAAGCTTACAGATTATAAGCCATCACCCTACAGAAGGAAGGAACCTTCTGAGGATGAGGCCCAACTGATGGAAACAGGCGATTTCTACCAACTGAAGATCAGGGTGGTTTGCAGTAAAGGCACCTATATCCGTGCGTTGGCAAGAGACATTGGTGAAGCTTTGCATAGTGGGGCACATCTCACGGCCCTTCGTCGCACTAGGGTAGGTGACGTTAGGGTGGAACAGTGCCTTGACCCAGAACAATTTGAGTCTTGGCTGAAGGAGCAGGAAGTGGCTCCTTATATAAATGAAAGTAGTTAACAGATTATTGGATTGAGGTTTTACTCTCAATTTTCAATATTCAATATTTAATTAAATAAGATGAAACTATCACAGTTTAATTTCCGTCTGCCAGGGGATAAAATTGCTCAGTTCCCTACAGAGTATCGCGATGAGAGTCGCTTGTTAGTGTTACATCGCCAGACAGGTGAGATTGAGCATAAGGTGTTTAAGGAGATCATCAATTATTTCGATGACAAGGACGTTTTTGTGTTCAACGACACCAAGGTTTTCCCTGCTCGCTTGTATGGTAATAAGGAGAAAACGGGTGCTCGTATCGAGGTTTTCCTGCTCCGTGAGCTCAATGAAGAACAGCGTTTGTGGGATGTCTTGGTCGATCCTGCCCGTAAGATCCGTATTGGCAACAAACTCTATTTCGGTGAGGATGAGTCGATGGTGGCCGAGGTAATCGACAACACCACTTCTCGTGGTCGTACCCTTCGTTTCCTCTATGATGGTCCGCACGATGAGTTCAAGCGCGTGCTCTATTCTTTGGGTGAGACACCCCTGCCTCATGAGATCATCAAACGCGAGCCTGTGGCTGAAGATGCAGAACGTTTCCAGTCTATTTTTGCCAAGAACGAGGGTGCCGTTACGGCTCCTACGGCCAACTTGCATTTCAGTCGTGAGGTGATGAAGCGCCTGGAGATCAAAGGTGTCGATTTCTCTTTCATTACCTTGCATGCTGGCTTGGGCAATTTCCGTGGGGTAGATGTGGAAGACCTTACGAAGCACAAGACCGACTCTGAACAGATGTATATCACCCAGGAAGCTGCCGATATCGTCAATCGTGCTAAGGATAACAAACGTCAGATCTGTGCCGTTGGCACTACTACCATGCGTGCGATCGAAAGCAGTGTGAGCACTGACGGACATTTGAAGGTGTTCTCAGGGTGGACCAACAAGTTCATCTTCCCACCTTATCAGTTTACGGTAGCCAACGCTATGGTGTCCAACTTCCACTTGCCATTATCCACCTTACTGATGGTGGTAGCTGCTTTTGGCGGTTACGAACAAGTAATGGAGGCTTACCATGTGGCCCTGAAGGAAGGCTATCGCTTTGGTACTTACGGCGATGCGATGCTCATAACCGATAAGTGATGCTGTACTTGGGATTGGGCTCTAACTTGGGCGACAAGCGTCATCACTTGTTGCAAGCTGTTGCTTTGATAAGCGAACGGGTGGGCAGGGTTGTCTGCTTGTCTCGCTTTTATGAAACCCAGCCCTGGGGCTATGCTTCCAACAATACTTATCTGAATGCTGCCTTAGGGGTGGAGACATCGCTCTCTCCCCTTGAGGTGCTGAGCATCACTCAAAACATCGAGCGTGAGTTAGGAAGGCAGAAAAAGTCGATGAATAGGGAATATTTTGATCGCCCTATCGACATCGACCTTTTGTTGATGGATGATTTGGTGATAGATAGCGACGTACTTACCCTTCCTCATCCTTTGATGCATGAACGCCTCTTTGTACTGGAACCATTGGTAGAGATAGCTCCCACTATCATTCATCCCGTGTTGCTAAAAAACATTTGTGAGTTGTACAATACGTTGTTCAGGTCGGCTAATCGCACTATTCCATCCAATGTTTGATTGAAGATGAAGAAGATCCTGTTTGTTTGTCACGGAAATATCTGTCGAAGTCCGATGGCTGAGTTTGTCATGAAGGACTTGGTGCACAAGGCAGGTTTGGACAATGAGTTCTATATCGAGTCGGCAGCTACCTCAACTGAAGAGATAGGCAATGAGGTCTATCCCCCTGCCAAACGCAAACTTGGTGAGCACGGCATATCATGCAAGGGCAAGACAGCTCGCCAGATGACGCGAAACGATTACCAGCGCTTCGACCTCCTTATCGGCATGGACGACTGGAACATCCGCAACATGACTCGCATAGCAGGAGGCGACCCTGAAAACAAGATTCATAAACTCCTCGACTATACCTCTCGTCGTGGCAACGTAGCTGATCCTTGGTACACAGGTGATTTTGATGCCACTTGGCGTGATGTCCTTGAGGGTTGTACCGAGTTGCTCAAATTATTGACTATTTCTCCTTCTCAAACTTGAGGTCCTTGTAGAGAGCTTGCTCGCCTTCGTGGCTCTCAGGGATGAAGTGAAGGCGGACGCTTCTAATGTGTTTCTTCGGCTTGAAGTCTTCCGGCTTATCAACCTTGTCGCTTTCGATTTCGAGCTTCATCAGGCCGAACTCATCTAGCTTTACTTTATCTCCATTGCGAAGGTGCTCCATAATGATTTCTGAAAGACCTATCAGGATGGGCCTGATGATGCTGGCATCAATGTTTATGCGACTGCGTTTGGTGTATTCTTCTATCAACTGATGGGTGTCAATGGTATGCTGATGAATTGCTTTGGCTTTATACTTACCATAAGTGGGTAAAGTGGGCTTAGTTTCTTTTAGAATTTTGTACTTCATAAACGATTATTTTAATAAGTCGTGCAAAGATAATAATTATTTCCTGCATGCTTACACTAAACATACACCAAACCAACACTAAAATTGCTGACTTTTGTCTTAATGGAAATGGTTGAGGGGGAAGCAAAGGCATTGATTAGGCGGCTTCAAAGGTATGGTTACTTCTATCTGATTGCAAAATTCTCTAGAGAATTTTGGAGCTTACTAGTAGTAAACGGATGGCGAGCCCGTAGCAAGCCGTTAAATTCTCTAGAGAATTTTGTAACGATCAAGAAGATACCTTGTTTTGATGTACGAGGAAAAGATTGGCTTGCTTGGCTTAGGTCATGGGTTATGTTCATTGCGCCATCAACCACATAGAGTATTGGCTTAATTATAATAAGTTAGGAAGTGTTTGAAAGTGTTGTTTTTAAAACAAATATTTGCAGAAACCAAAGGTTATTCAAAAAAAAAGATTGATGAAATTGAAAAAAGAGATTGAAGGTCGATAATAAATCTCAGAAGATAAAGATAGAGTATTTTGCGAACACCAAAAGCGTGTTCGCAGAATTTCTCCGTGTTCATGGGATGTATAAGATTGTGTTTGGTGTTCGCATGGTGTTCGCAAACAAAAGAAAATGCACTCACAAAACCTTTGTAAGTGCTTGATTTTTTTGGTGTGGACCAGCCTGGGCTTGAACCAGGGACCTCCAGATTATGAGTTGCAGAAGAATCCGCATTCTGTGAGGCTTTGTGACGCCCTATGACTGGCACTTTCTTTGTTCTTTAAATTCTTAATAATCAAGATGATAGGCAGAGATTTCTAACTTTTGAAAGTTCTTTGTTCCCTGTTTGTTCCCACACCTATATTTTTACACAATCTATGGTTTTTATGGGCTTTTTTAGGGGTCATTGTTCCCCCTTTGTTCCCATTTTTGTCACATTTTGCGAAAGAACGCTTTATGCTATACCATATTGCGCTTGCAAAGATAATAATTAAAATTGACACCCTTTTCTGGTTTACATTTTTTAACGTGCATTTAAAGATTGCTTTTGAGATTATAAGTAACTTTGATGTCGAAAAATAGTATTTAGTGAGCAAATATGACATCGAAAAATAGAAAAATAGGAAAAGGAACCCTTTTTGAAGATAGGGTAGGATCATGCACCATTGCCATGTGTCTTGACAAGAGACATCCCGATAGTGAAAACAGCAAATTGTTTCCTCTGTGCATCAGGTTTACAATATATGATTCTCGGTATTACTACAGACTTGGCGAGAAATGTTCTTACGAAGATTTGGATAAGCTTTCGAGGTCTCAGGGCAACCGCGAAAAACGGATAGGACTTGAAACAACCTTTGAGCGAAAGGTGAGACTTCAGGAAGTCTTTGCAAGTATGGTACACGTTGTAACGACTGTTAGTGAGCGCGGCATACTTACTTTGGAACGAATCAAGGTGGCCTTGACAGGTCGATGCGAAACAGCGTCTTTCCTTTCCGTGTGGGAAGAGATTATCAATGAGAAACGAGCTTTGGGCAAAGCTGGTACTGCCGAAAACTATGGGGATGCCTATAGGTGCTTCAAGCGTATTACTGGCTTCACCTATGCTGATGGTTTCGCCTTGGATTCTGCGGTAATCAACAAATGGATTGACGGTATGACAGAACGTAATATCAAATCCTCGACACAAGGCATTCAGCTTCGAGCTTGCCGAGTCGTAGTAAACCGCTGTATTGGCGAGGGCTACATGATGCCAAAGGCTTATATGTTTGGAAAGACTCGTGATAAGATAAAGATTCCAGCAGGTTCATCACGTAAGGGCTGGTTTCTCTCTGTGGAACAGATGACGGAGCTTTACTTGCATTGGAAGAACCATGATATTGACTTCCCGATTCACAATACCCGTAGAAAGGATAATCCATTGTATGCTATCAAAGACGAGAAATCGCGTACCCAGAGGTATCAGGCATTGGCAATGTTCCTGATGCAATACCTGTGTTGTGGCTGTAATCTGTATGATTTAGCGTTACTTCGATACAATAGCTTCTATTTTGAAAGCAATGGGCGCGCCTTTCGGTTTATCAGGCATAAGACTGAGGACGAGACGGTTGATGGTGAGGGAATGGAGGTGATTGTTCCAATCATTGAGCCATTGAAGGAACTTCTTGATAACTATGCTGCTGAGCCAAAGTTAGATCAGTTGGTGCTTCCTTTTATTGCTGAGGATGCTATTAGTGTAGGCGAAGAAAGGGTTCGTCGTAGAGTTAGCGACGTGAACGGTTATATATCAGACAGGATGAAGAAAGTGTCCGCTGCAATCGGGTGGACAGTATCTCCAACGGGTACTTACGCCAGGCATTCGTTTGCAACGAATCTTCATGCGGCTAAGGTTCCAAGAGACTATATCTCAGATGCGATGGGGCATAGTCTTGGCAACAGAGGACAGATAACCATGCGTTACATTTCGCCTTGGACTATCGAGGATAGGATGACCTATAATAACCTGTTGCTTAATCTTGATAACAAGAAGAGTGACCAGCCCCAAGAGAATACTACAATATTCGAGTCAGGTAAGCAAGCTATCTTTGAGAAGATGCACAGTTTCTCAGAGGCAGACTTGAAAGAGGCTTTGATTATGCTCAAAAAGAAAGAACTGCAGCAACTGGAACAAGAACTGGTAGCTATGTAAGAATAGTAAAAAACATCGATTTTTGGGTTGTTCCTCACATAGTCAAAATGGTGATAAAATTGTAATAATGACGTTTTGAGGGTATTTTTAGAATGATTCCCTTATTTAGATTTAACACTTATAAGATGACAGAAAAGGATAACAGAATAGCGGCAAACAAGGCCGTTAGGGAATGGAAAGTAAAACATAAGGAAGAATACGATGACTTCAAACGGCAAATTGCAGCCATTGACAAAGGTGACCTGTCGTTAATGGAGCGGATGATGACGTTGCTTAATGATTGTATGCCACAGGATGCCCGTTCCTTTTACGCGTACATATTTAAATATATAGGGGATCCTGACTCCGTGAAGAATGACCAGGCTGCATTCTCCAGATATGATCAATTGGCGGCAGAGTGTATCTTCAATCATGCCCTCATCAGCATGAACTTCGCCACAGGCCGGATAGAACAGACTGATTCAATGAAACAGGATTGTACTATCATTAGAACGGATGACTTCGAGCAGAGCGTCTTGGCTATGCCCCTGTCAATGAAATGCATCCTCAATGATCTTTGCACCAATCTGATAGCCGACAGGCTTAATGGCCAGCTAACGGTAGAGGAGCAGGAAGCACTACAAGGCATAGGGCTACTGGTGGCTAAGACAGTGTATGTGTATTCACTGCTTTTCGTGCCAGAGTACCTTGACAGGCTCTACAAAAGAACTATTATAGATAGCGATGCCCTTGCTTACTGCATATATTTCTTCGTAACATTCGACCACGGACTGAGCCAGATGGCCGATTTGTTCAGCCACCAGATGGTAGGGAATCATAGTTCCAGCTTCACCTCTGAAATGTTCCGTTTGTGCATCCGAAGTTTCGTTAGTCATAGCCTCACTAATAGAAGCGAGACGAAGGAAAGCTGGGAAGCACTTGCCAACAACACTTCCAATGATGACCTTTGGAAAGAGGTTCGTTTGGCCTTGCGTGACAGTCATACGCATGGTGGCCAGCAAAAGGACAGCCGGACACTTGACGAACTGCTGATATGTGATACGGAAATCCTGAAGTCAAAGATCCAGGACTATCTTCGCGAGAACCCTCAAACGTCTCGCCTCGCATATCTGCTATATGCCCTGCGACAGACAGGAAAGATACAGCCCTGCAGTTATATCACCTTCCATCGGGCCTTACAGTCATTGTCACCTAAACCGCTTGGTGGCCCGGATGTACCACAGAAACGTTTCCATGAGCTGATGGCAGACCCGAAACTGTTGGACTCGAAGGGAAAGAAATGGCAGCAAGCGAAATCAATTATCGACCATTGGCAAGCAGAATTTGACAAAAAAGACATATAAAACAGTAAAAACGCAACTTAAAAGTTGCACATTTCAAAAATAATCATTAAATTTGCAGCGCATATGAAATTTGAACGTATCATAGAAGGCAAAGACCATCTTTGGGCAGTGAGAGACATGAACAAGCCCAATAACGAGTTGGCAGCACTATTCCAGAAGTGGAACGATGCCGAATACTTGTGGGATTTCTTTCTTGAAAACCAGAACGACCTTCAGGAATTCTTCCATATAGAGAGAATCAGCGAGGCCGTTGAGGACACAATTGATGATGCAGAGCAGTTGGAGAGGCTGATTCTGGAGATACCCTACACGGAGAATCTTGATGAACTCTTCATTCCGCTAAGTTCTGCTGACATGACCATTCGGGAGTTGGCGAGGGAAAAGGCCAGGAACTGGAACCGCACAGGACACGCAAGCTGGCTTCGTGTCTATGCCATCCGACTTGAAAAGAATGTGTTCGTCATAACAGGTGGAGCCATCAAGCTCACAAGAACGATGCAGGAACGTAGTCATACCCAAGCGGAACTTGACAAGCTCAATCAGTGCCGACAGTTTCTTGCCAGCAATGGTGTATTCGATTCAGACAGTTTCATTTCAATGATAGAGGAGGATAATATATGAAGTCAAAAGCAGTACAGTTTTTGGAGGCGAACCAGTCAGGTGAGCGTTCCACGTTCGTTGACGATGCCAAGTGGAGGCAGGAGAATGCCTCGTGGCTGAGAAGATCTCGTCGTGTAGCCTATGCCATCATGGACTATATGCAGGACAATGGGCTTTCCCGTAACGATGTTGCCGAGAAACTGGGAGTCAGTCCTCAGTATGTGAGCAAGATCCTTTCCGGCAAGGTCAACTTCTCGTTCAAGACAATCTCTGAGATTGAAGAGGGTCTTGGCATAGAGGTATTCCAGGCAGCAGCGATGGAGGCATAAGGCTCGACGGCTAACAGAGCTTAAAAAATGGTCGGTTGAATTAAGCAACATTTCAACCGACCATTGCTTTGATGAACATTGAGTATCTTTGCACCGCGTTTCAGCAAACAGGCTGTCTCGCGACATCAGGATAATAACAATTAAACATCAAAGTAGAATATGACAAACGTAAATGTAAACGATTCAATGAAGCTCGCAGAGCTGTTGAAGACTCCCATCTGCAAGATGGACGGAGAGGAACTCGCATTCCTCATTACAAGTATCACATCAGGTACTCAGGTTCAGCTGAGCCAGCCCAAGCAGGAAGAGCACCTGGTCTATGGCATTGCCGGTATCGCCCAAATATTTGGCTGCAGCATACCAACGGCCAGTCGTATCAAGAAGAGTGGCATCATTAGTGAAGCCATCACGCAAGTAGGGCGAAAGATTGTAGTCAATGCCGACAAGGCACTCGAACTGGCAGGTAAACACAAGGATAACTTTAATGTAGCTTGAGATTATGAAAAAAGAATTTAAGAGTGTCGCATATATCTCCGTGTCCGTAATGATAGCAGGTTGTGCTTTCTACATCTTTGATTTTTATGACAGTGCTTTCTTCACCCTTCTCACGGGATTAATGCTATTGGCAATTTATCATGCTGGTCTTTATAGCCGTGGGATTATAGAGGATAACACTATCGCAAATCAGAAGGAAATAATAGAGCGGGATAAGAAACTGATTGATGCCGTATACGGTCACATTGGTTTTCTTGAAGACCATATAAAGGAGCTGAAAGGTAAGGGACGTGAGGTGAAGAATAAGAAGGCCATGCAATAAGCTTGTAGAGGGCCATTATTCAAAGAGTTGACGGTTGAGAACCCTAAGAGTTTTCAACCGTCAACCGATTTTTGGAGGAAAGAAATCCCCCGAAGGGGATTAGAACGGTAGGTCGTCCTTCTTCTCCTTCGGGGTGTCTGTGGGTGCGTCGGGAACATTGCTGTCCGTTGCGGCATTGGCGGCTACATTGGCTCCCTCCTGCTTCTTGCCGATGTTCAAGAAGTCGATGAATTTGGCATGAACTCTCAGCTGTGCGTGAGGTGTGCCGTCCTTGCCCTCCCATTGGTCAATCTTCACGTTGCCCTGAATGGTCAGGATGCGCCCCTTGGTAAAATACTCCACCAGCTTCAGATGTGCCGGGTCGCTGCTCTGCACTCGTACCCACTGCGTCGTTTCCTCACCCTTGGAATAGTCGTTCACCGCCATATCCATCGAAAGGAACTGGCCGTTTACACCATCAATCACCTTTGCCTGCTTAGCAACTCTACCTGTAAAATTTGAATAAATCATAACTCTAAATGTTTTTGAGGTTTAACTTTTTCCCTCTTGGTTTGGAGCTTTTTGCTCCTTGCCGTTCGGGACTTTACTTTTCACGATGCTCTCAGAAGGTTGCCGATGACGATAGACAGTCGGAAGCTGTGGCGCGGATTCAGCCAAATACTCTTTCACTCTGAGGGAAAGGAAGATTTTGCTTAATCCGTACCGAATACCGAGGTCGTTCGACAGCTGCGATTTACCTTTGCATCGCTGAAAAGTAATGGCTATGAACGGAAAAAGACGCAAAAAAACGTTCATTAAATTAAAAAACAGTAACCTGTGCCTTGTTCTTGCACACCTTTTTATTATCTTTGCAGAAAAATTCTGTGATATGGCAAAGAATCTTTTGAATAAGTACGTCTGGTTGGTGGAAACCATCTACAAGGCAAAGAAGATTTCTTATGAGGAAATCAATCGTCGTTGGGAAGATAATGATATGAGCGAGGGAAAGCCCCTACCTCTGAGGACATTCCACAAATGGCGAATCGCTATTGAAGAAATGTTTGGGCTGGTTATTGAGAATGAGCAAGGAGGCCAGTACCGATACTACATTGAGAACGCCGAAGAACTAAAAAGCGGCTCCATGCGTAGTTGGCTGTTCAACACATTGACTGTTAGCAATCTTATGATGGAAAGTGTCAGTATCAAGGATAAGATATTGTTTGAAGAGATTCCTGATGGAGAACAATACTTGCCAGTCATCCTCGATGCGTTAAAGAAGAATACGGTACTTGAATTGACATATCAGAGTTTCTGGCGAGAGGAATCAAACACTTTCCCTGTAGAACCTTATTGCCTGAAGGCTTTCAAACAGCGTTGGTATATGGTGGCACGTAGTCCCTACTATGACCGAATAATGATCTATGCTCTGGATCGTGTACAAGAGATAGAAGCAATAGACGAAACATTTGATTATCCAGAGGAATTTGTTGCAGAAGAATATTTTGAGGATTGCTTTGGCATCATTGCTGATGAAGAATATGATGTTGAAACAGTCAAATTTAGGGTGTCTGCAGGACAGGCTAACTATATCCGTTCACTCATGCTTCATCAGTCACAAAAGGAAATCGAGCGTAATGATGAATATAGCACTTTCACTGTCAGGCTTCGTCCCACATTTGATTTCCGACAAGAGATTCTTTCCATGGGCAGCGATATTGAGGTGCTTTCACCCAAGTGGTTTAGGGATGAAGTGGCAGAGATTTCGAAGAATATGTGGAACAAATATAAGAAGGACAAATGAACGACTTTGCTGCTATAGACTTTGAGACGGCCAACAACGAGCGTACCAGTGTCTGCTCTGTTGGCGTGGTAATCGTAAGGAATGGTGAGATTGTAGATTCTTTCTACTCTCTGATTCAACCAGAACCCAACTATTATAATTATTGGTGTACACAGGTGCATGGGCTTACGCACAGTGATACCGAGGATGCTCCTGTATTTCCAGAAGTATGGAAGCAAATAGAGCCTCTTATCGAAGGATTACCCTTAGTGGCTCACAATAAGGCCTTTGACGAAAGCTGTCTAAAAGCGGTGTTTCGTTGTTACCAAATGGACTATCCGGATTATGATTTCTACTGTACATGTGTCGCATCCCGCAAGGCTTTTCCACAGGCGGAGAACCACCAACTCCATACAATTTCAAAACTCTGTGGTTATCAACTCGAAAATCACCATCATGCCCTGGCTGATGCAGAGGCTTGTGCCTGGATAGCAAGGGAGATCCTTTAGATATTAACTTTTCCACCGTATATCATTATCTTCATAGAAAGAGAATAGAAAAATAAATAAAGAAAATAATATAATTCTCATAAGGTGTGCCCCAATACGGCGCACCTTCTTGTTATATTTGCAGAATCTTAGATTAACAAAAATGATTATGAGAACAAAAGCATTATTCATTGCGCTATTGATCCTTGGCGCATTACAAGTAAGGGCACAGGTAAGTAATATCGCTACTTTCGGGCAGAAATTGCAGGAAAGAGAGCAGAAGAAGAAAGAAGAGGTGAAGATATTGGAGGATTTGCTCGTCCAGTACAAGGCTATGATTCCTGGCCTTGTAAAGTTCAAGCTAACGATTGAGGATCCAATCGAGATTACAAAAGGCCAGTTCGTCTCAATGGTGAAGAGTAGCGAACCGAGGGGAGGACGCGACATTACGTTTGGAGGATGTGATAGCTCCATTGATCACCTGGCCTATGAATTCTCTCATTATACGCAGCATTCAGGTACAATAGTAAAACACCCATACGTCAAGAATGGTGAGACTATTGAGAAAGGTATCAAAAATTGGTTCAGAAGTGCAGACGATTGTGTCCTGATGACCTTGAACATAGATATCAATCTGGATCACGATAAAAAAGAGGCGATTTTAAAGCTCTTCAAGGAAACTATTGACAAGATTTCATTAACAGATGCAGAGAAAGAAGAATTCAAGCAGAAGAACGTGAACTACACAAAAAGCTTTATCCTGTTTGAACCTTGTAGCGGTCAGTATTGGCATGAATTGGCATTAAGGAATAGCCCAGAGATACTAACAGACATATCCAATCGTTTCTTACAGGTAGGATATGAGGCCATATCTGATTTCGTCATAAAGGATAATCTGGGTGGAATCTCATCGTTTCAGGGATTTCAGATAATGAAGAACCTGATAGAATCAAATACGGACACCGATATTAGCAAGGCAGACATGAGAGACCCAAATGGAAAGATTATCATTATGAATACCAATAGTACAGGCTTGCTGACTAATGGCGAAGGATTATTCTCACCTGCCGTCTATATTGAGAAATATCCCTTCCTTGGTTTCTCCAACAAATCCTATAAGAAACGTGGTTATCTGGAATACAAAAATTATGGCAATGGGTGGGTTATTCACTTCCTGATACCCAAATCTGAGATTTCCAAATACGGCAGTTTTGTTGTTGAGCAGAAGAAATAATCAGACAAGATGCATATAGAAAACATGACATCAAAAGAGCAGATGCTCAGGAAAATATTTCTTTGGGCATCTGAAGCGAAACAGAAGTCTTTGGAATTGCAGAAATTATACATTCTTGAATTCTCAGAGGAAATAAAGAAGAATAGTAATTCTGAGTGCGAGGGTATCGCATATGATTTATTTGAATTAAGTAGCATTTTATGTGATATTACAGAAGGATGTAAGAATATTAAGTACAATATTTAAGAAATAACATCATTATGATAGTTATATCATAAAAAAGTTGTATATTTGCAAACGATAAGTGAAACTAAAAGCTGGTATTCAGAATAAGTGATGGATAGTCTTCATGAATTATTAGTCAATATAGATGCTATCTTGCAGAAGGAAAAAACAAGCAAGGAAGAAAGCCTTCGCAGAGGAGAACGCTTTAATGTGTTCCAGATTTGCGGTGTGGATCATTATGAAGTGATGCATTCCACAATCCTTGCGAGTATTCTCAATCCTGATGGGTCACATGGACAAAGGGATAAGTTCCTTAAGATATTCCTCTCTGTAGTTGATGACAAAATAGGTATCGACTCTTCTTCGTGCTCTGTATTTACAGAGTATGTAACCGATGAAGGACGTATTGACATTCTAATTGAAGATAATAAAGGAAAGGGTATTATCATAGAAAATAAGGTATATGCTGCCGATCAAGACAGACAATTGATAAGATATGATGATTTCTCCAAAAAGAAGTATGGAGAAGGTCACTATGCAATATATTACCTGACTTTGGACGGTCATGAAGCAAGTGAAGGTAGCGGCAAAGGCGTTGCCTATTTTCGGATTTCGTATAGCAGTCATATACTTGCATGGCTTGAAGAATGTATAAAGGAAAGTGTTGCAACGCCACTTGTCCATGAGACATTAATACAGTATAAAAACCATATTAAGCAGTTAACAAATCAAGACATGGATACTTATATCAAAGAGGAATTACTCGAGCAGATGGCTAATAATGCAAGTGCTGTTGCAGCTATTTTAACTGAACAGGAAGCGTATAAGCGGTTTGTATTTAACAAATATGTCATAGAATCGACAATACTAAAGGAATTCTGCAAGGAGAAAGACTTGATTTTTGTACAAAGTCAGATGTTTGTTGGTGGTTCTGGGAAAGGATTCTATTTTCATAAGCCAGAATGGAAGTCTTCAGCAATATGGTTCTATACCGACAGATCAGGGGAATGGGATTTCTATTGGGGGATTTCACATTATGACAAAGAATTAGATGTAAAAGAGGTTAAGCTAGATTGTTTCAGCAACGCCCCTACAAATTACTGGCCTTATGGCTGGGAGTATTTGAACAAATACAGAAACTGGGATTGGAATACTTATGCAGAGATGGTGAATGGCAATTTTTCTAAGTATGTGAAAGAGTTGCTACTCTTGGCAATAGAGGAAATAGAGAAGAAGACTATCCCTATGCCGTAATAGTTATTTGATTGAAATTATAATTCTTAATACAGGATTAATATGTATTCAAAAGAACTTAATGAATTGATTGACGTTGTCCTCGCAGATGGTGTAATAACGGACAAAGAGCGCGCAGTTATTCATAAGAGGGCTCAAAGTGAGGGTATAGACCCTGACGAAATTGACGTATTTCTTGATGGAAGAATAGAATCCTTAAGTAAAGAGCATATACGTTCATCCTTTGTGGAAACAGACAATCATAACCATTCAAAAGACAATATAAATATAGAAGTTAACAACAAAACTTCTATAAACGGAAGTGTCATAGGATGGTTGATTTCCATTATTGTTGTTGTTCTTCTTACATTCTATCTAAACCAGATATTATATAAGACCGCTTTTGGCATTTATACTTTTATTCTTGGTCTTTCTATAGGAGCGTTATTACATGCAAAATTACGCAAACATGAATAAATTTTTATGGTTTCTAATTTCCTTTTTGGCCTGTATCGTCTTTTCTGGTTGTGGGAAATCTAAGAAAAAGATTAAATACACTGATGAATTAGAATTAGCCAGTGTATCTGTAAATCGCACTTTCGTTATGAATGACAAAGAAGGGAAAATTCTTTGGCTCATTCCATACGAAAAAGCAGGAGATCGTGTCGCTATTTATCGTATGGGGGCTTGTGTATTTACAGCTTATATTAATCTTGAAAAGATAAATGTCAGTTCTGACGATGACGGGAATTATACAATTAAGTGTCCTGAAATAAAAATCAAGGGCCCAGATTATGTGGACTTTGACAAGCGTACTTGCAAATTTAAAAAAATTGATTACGATGAAGATCGTAAGGACTTTGAGCCAGAAGAGATAAATGATGAAGAAAAGAAAGCTTTCAAAGAAATAAAGAAACTCAAGGAAGATGATGACTTTATTGAGAAATTGAAAGAGACTGCTCAAAAAAGTGCGAATGTTAAGTTGAAGCAGTTTATTGCTGTTAGTGAGGGTATCAGTACGGATAATATTACAATTGAGTTTTGATTATGGGTAAAATAGCTGGTATAATAACTGTCACCGTCGCATTATTAGTGATTATTGCTATCATCTGTGGGATAAATTCTTGTGATGATAAATCCAATGGAACAAACGAAATAGGCGATTTTAAGGAAATACTTAAATTATCAGTGCTTTCCATTGATTATGAAGATGCGTATGTTATTGAACGGAACATTGGAACGAATGACAATCCTATAATAAGGAAACTCGTATATACTGTTAAAGCACATGGGGAATATAAATACAATTTAGAGTACATATCAGAAATTATTGACTCTGTTTCTGGAAAGAGAACAATAGTTTTACCTCCTAGTTCTTTAGAAATGTCGTTAATTGATGCTCCCTCTCTAGAATATGTTCAAAAAGACAATTCCTTTATTAATTCACAAAACGTGACTGAAGACGAAGAACTAAAATACAGGTCACAACTTAAGGATTCCATTGAGAATAGATTAAATAACGATATTTATAAGCATGAGGCATTTAAACATGCAGAAAAATTATTGAAAACATTCTTCAAAAATATGGGTGATAGTACCATTGTAATAAAAGAATCTGAGAAAAAACAAACATATTAGAAATACCATGCCGCTGATTATCACTGCCGGAAAGCCACTAGGTTGTTTACTTGTGCGTATCAATAAGACTGAAAATATAGTTGAGGTATCTTTGACCAATGGTAAGACGTGGAGTTCACGTTTCACGAGTCAGAACTGTGGCATCTTCATTGATTTACTCTATTACAAGGGCAATGTATTTGCATGTACCAGCAAAGGACTGTATATCAGTACCAATGATGGAAAGACATTCTCTCCTCGTTATATTAACCTCAAATCCGCAACCACCCTCAAAAAATGAAATAGAACTGAAAGAAAAAGAGGCTACGCAGAAAAAGAGGCTCAAAGAGGTGAAAATCGCCACAAGGAGGCATAAAATCCCCTTACCCCACAATGCGACTTGAGGCAATACGCAGTATCATGACCATAAGTTGTCGGTGTTATCCGAAGTCGGTCTGGAAAACCTCAGCATAAGCGTTGTTACAGGTGTATATATTCAGCACATGCTGCCTTGATGTCTTAATCCACTTGGCTGGTACTGAAATAAACCTGAAGACAAACGCCTTGATGCGGCTTGTTGCTTTGAGTCCGAACCTCTTCACGTCAAGCCTCGCCATGATGAATTTATAGAAGTTGCGTATGAGTGCCGTAAGCAGAAGAAACACCGTGTTTTCTCCCATGAAGGATTTTGGAAGCCTGTTCCAGCCGAATCCGTTATTCATGTCATCGAAGATGCGTTCCTTCCCTCCACGGAGGTTATAGAATTCGACAATCTCTTTCTCGGAAGACTCGTAGTCATTTGTAAGGATGCAGCGGTAGGTGTATTCTCCTTCCCACAGGTCGAGTTCGCCGTCTATCCGCTTCTGTCTTTGAATCACAAGACGGTATGCCTTCCCTTTCCATTTCTCGATGAGAATGAAGGCCAGCTCAAACTCAATACCGCCCAATTCCACTTTCTTCCAACCTCTGAGGGCAAAGATGTCATTGTAGAGCGAACTGCATCGGTTGGCACGGATATAGAAGGTCTTGCAGTGTTTAGCAATCTCTTCCACTATCTCTTCAGAACACGAGCCGCAATCAGCTCTGAAACGGTTGATAATAAGCTTGTTCTGTTCAAACCTTTCAAAGAACCTCTTCAGCGTGTCCTTCTGGTGGAAACGGACATTTGTGTTGCCGTCGCTGTTCTCAATGCCGACAATCAAGTCGCCAATAACTGCCACGCCAGGGCGATAACCAAGGAACTTCTTGTATGTAGGCTTCGCATCATACTTCTCAGCCTCTATGAACTGGTGGTCGAAGTCAACGTCATACCCCTCGCCCTCTTTCAGCTGCCCTGTGGACAATAGGCAATTGAGGAGCAGTGTATTCAGCTTGTCTGCCGTGTTGAAGTCGTAGGTCTTGCCAGTGTCGGATGTGTAGGAAATGTTATCCTGGGTCAGTTCCTTTATGGCTCTGAGAATCGTGTCGGCACTGCATGTGCGAAGTGTCGGATGAAGCGAGAGGTGATACATCAGATGAGTGGTGACATCCTCGATGCATGAGCCGCCACAGAAATAAACGCTCATAAGCGAACGGATGATTTCGCTGTATTGATAACCATACAGCCTGCATCTCATACCGAGGGTTGAGTCGATTACAGATGAGAGCTTGGAATCAAATTGCTCCATTATTGGAAAAATACCTCCAAAAGGAGAGAGTTTCTCAGATTTTATTGCTACCTTTGCCATGTCTGTCGGGTTTGATACATATTTTGATTTGCAACACTAAGATAGGTAAAAAATCTGACATGGCAAAATCCTGAGCAACTTTTTGTTGCTCAGGTACTTATAAATAAAGTTAAATCAAAGTGTTGCGGAATTAAGGAAAGTTAAAAAATCCTCCCACTTTTGTTAGATATATTTTTTTTGTGTAATTTTGTAATCGTTATGCGGCAGTAATAATATACATATTAATACGAGTTAGTAATCCTGTAGTTCTCATATGCTACGAGGAGGTATTAAAAGGTGCGTTTCGACAATGCATCTATTGTAGTATATTATTGCTTAATCCAAATGAATATTATAAATTTAGGAATTCTTGCTCACATTGATGCAGGAAAAACTTCCGTAACCGAGAATCTGCTGTTTGCCAGTGGAGCAACGGAAAAGTGCGGC
>Ga0208297_1000771_pt1 | contig 47785 bp, 60 predicted proteins | sample LMS_cellobiose_e_FD_187367 | JGI IMG/M metagenome (GOLD analysis project Ga0208297, IMG submission 187367) | Rumen-fistulated moose microbial communities from Alaska, USA - LMS_cellobiose_enrichment (SPAdes) (version 2) | ecosystem: Host-associated > Mammals > Digestive system > Stomach > Rumen... | reverse complement strand
GCCTTTTTGCAGAACCTGTTCATCGGCGTCATCCTGACCGCCACCTCAGTGAGCATCTCGGTCGAAACGCTCAAGGAGATGGGCAAGCTCTCCACCCGTTCGGGCAACGCTATCCTCGGCGCGGCTCTCATCGATGATATCCTCGGCATCGTCGCGCTCACGCTTATCACCAGCGTGGCGGACAAATCGATTAACCTGGGCGTTGTCTGTCTGAAGATTTTGCTCTTCTTTGCGGCGAGCCTTGTGGCAGGCGTCCTGTTTCACAAGCTCGTCCAGAAGTGGACTACCAATCCCTACGGAGACAAACGCCGCTATGTCATCATCTCGTTCGCTTTCTGCCTTTTCTTCGCGTATGTCGCGGAGGCGGTCTTCGGCGTGGCGGATATCACCGGCGCGTATATCGCGGGGCTCATCCTTTCCAACACCACCCGCGTCACCTTTATCGCCTCGAAATTTGAAACCGTTTCCTATATGCTGCTTTCGCCGGTATTCTTCGCAAGCATCGGCACCAAGGTCGTACTGCCTCAGATGTCCGGTTCGATTGTTCTTTTCTCGGTGCTGCTGATGGCGATCGCCGTGCTCACCAAAGTGCTGGGCTGCGGTTTCGGCGCGAAGCTCTGTCATTACAGCAGAGATGACTGCGTGCGCATCGGCGTAGGCATGATCTCCCGCGGAGAGGTCGCCTTGATTGTCGCGTCGAAGGGGATTGCCTCCGGCATGATGAAGGAGGCATTCTTCGGCCCGGTCATCATCATGGTGGTTGCGACCACCGTGATTACCCCGATCCTTCTGAAGCTTGTCTATCGCAAGGAATCCGACGCCTACGGCGATCTGGTTGCGAGCCCGCTGGTCGATCAGTATGAGGAAGTCAAGGACTTCGATCTGGCCTCCCAGACGATGCTCAACATTCACCACAACCTCATCGAAAAAGGCCGGGAAAAACAGATTGACACCCAGCCTCCGAAACAAGCTTAGAAAAAATGCCGCCGGGTAACCCCTAGCGGCATTTTTTACCGAACTTCCCGCGTGGACAGGCCTCACCTGAGATGATAGAATGGTAAAAAGGAAGGAGGCCATCGATGGAACACACCTATTTTTTCCGGCCGCTTCACTGGAGCGCGACCGGTACCTACCCGGTACCTACTATGACGAAAACGGGACGGCATTCCCGCTGGCCGGGAAGGTACAGGTCCGGCGGGACGAAGACGGCTGGACGCTCGGCGGCTACCTGGAGGTGGCTTTTCCGAAGCCGGTACGCTTCACAAACGATTACATCATCCGCGAAACCGGACGCGCGGGAACCCTGGCGTGGGAATCGGTGAATCCCGCGCTCGGAACCCTGCGCGGGACTTTTGAGATCGTCGGAGAGTGCATTGTTTCCAGTTATGTTTCGGACGACGGCATCTTCAGCGGTACCGAAACGCTCCGGCAGCTCGATGAGTCCACCTACGAGAATATAGGCGTTTCCTTTCAGGGCCGAAAACGCATGTCCGCATGGACTGCCCTGATCAAAGCCACGCCATAAGAAAAGAGGACCGCTTCGCGGTCCTCTTTTTATGCGGTTTTTTATGGCAGTTCAGGGCCCTGCGGCTCTCTTGGGCCTTCGGGCGCGGGACCGTGGTTCAAAAGCTGATGGTATTTGGCGATGAACAGCACGATACAGGTACAGGCGGCCAGAATGTCCGAAACCGGCTCTGCGATGATGACGCCGAGGGTCTTCGGTTCAATAAACTGCGGCAGCAGCAGCACAAGCGGTATAAGCAGAATCAGCTTGCGAAGCACTGCGATAAAGATCGAAACCTTTGCCTGTCCAAGCGCGATGAACACCTGCTGGAAAGCGAGCTGGAACCCGAAAATCAGCATGCCGAGGAAGAAGATCCGCATACAGGATGCGGTCAGCGCGGCGAGTTCGGGTTCGCCTGTGAAAATCGCAATCGGCCACTGCGGGAAAAAAATGCAGACTGTCCAAAGCACAACCGAAAATCCCACGCAGAAGATGGTCATAAACTTGATGGCGGATTTGACCCGTTCATGATCGCCCGATCCGTAGTTATAGCTGATGATCGGCTGAGTACCCTGTGCAAAGCCCTGCACCGGCATCATGAAAAACTGCATGATACTGCTCATGATGACCATCGCGCCCACATAGAGGTCGCCGCCGTATGCGGCGAGCGACTTGTTGAAGGCAATCTGGATGAGGCTTTCGGTACTCTGCATGATAAACGGCGACATCCCCAGCGCGATCGCACTCCCCGCGATCTGCGGGTTGATACGCAGATATTTTTTCTTAAGGCGCAGGTTTGAACGTTTCGAGGTGATGAACCGGATGACCCAGATCGCCGAAACGGTCTGCGACAGAATCGTGGCGAGCGCCGCGCCGCGCACACCCATGCCGAACACAAAGATGAAGATCGGGTCGAGGATGATGTTGAGCGCCGCACCGATACAGACGGTTGCCATCGAGGTGTTTGCGAAACCCTGCGCCGAGATGAACTGGTTCATACCGAGCGCGATCTGCACGCTGATGGTGCCGATCAGGTAAATGCCCAGATAGCTGGAAGCATACGGCAGCGTGTCGGGGCTTGCGCCGAACAGGATGAGCAGCGGGTCCTTGACGACCAGCAGTACGCCTGTAAGCACGACCGCAGCCAGGCAAAGCATGAAAAAGCAGTTGCCCATCATCTCCTCCGCCTTGTCCTTGTTGCCTTCCCCCATCTTGATCGATGCGAGCGGCGCGCCGCCGAACCCGATGAGCGCCGCGAACGCGGAAACGATAATGATGATTGGGAAAGTGACGCCCACGCCGGTGAGGGCGATGGTGCCGTCGCCCGGCATGCGGCTGATGTACATGCGGTCGACCATATTATAGAGTGCGTTGATGAGCTGCGCGGCGATTGCCGGAGCGGAGAGCGACAAAATCAGTTTTGGGATGCTCTCATGGGCAAAGCGCGCGTCCATATCCTTTCTGGCCAAGGATAAAACCTCCTTCTGCGTTTTGCAGTACTTTCTTCATTGCATTAAATAGTTATTATACACAATCAGCACCGCAACAGCAACCGAAATTTGTAAACAAACTGTGTCCGCCAAAAGGTTTGGGCAACCTGCCTGGCTGCATCCCGCGGTTGACAAATCCGTCCGTGCCCGGTATACTAAAAACCGGCGGCCATCCCTTTGAAAAGGCCGGCTGCGGCAGGCCAGGAAGGCGTGCCGCAAACGCGCAGAAGCGCGTCCCTGTGCATCGGATGCCTGCCGCTTTCGTTTTTCCCATCCGCACGACCATGACTGTACTATATTGGAATATTTGGAATCACGAAGATTTCATGCGCGCCCGCGAATGGACGCGCGGAAGTTTCCGTGTTTTTTTATGCGCAAAAACACACAGGAAAGGAGGGGCCCTCGATGCGCCGCACCATTTTTCGTCTTTGCAGGCGGCTTGCCGTTTTTTTGTTCGCGCTGCTGGCGCTTTCGGCCTTCACCTTCTTTCTTTCCCGGCTCGCGCCCGGCGACCCGCTCAAGAGCTTTTACGGCGAGAGCGTCGAGCGGATGAGCCTCTCCGAGCAGGTCGCGGCCCGGACACGGCTGGGGCTCGACGCGCCGCTGCCTGTTCAGTATGGACGTTGGCTTTCGGCCGCGCTGCATGGGGAGTTCGGCATCTCGCTCAAATATAAGCAGCCGGCAGCGCCGGTCATCGCGGGTTTTCTGCCGAACACGCTGCTGTTGGGCGGGCTCTCCTATCTGCTGACCTTCGCGCTGGCGGTGCCGCTCGGCGTGTTCTGCTGCCTGCGGGAGGATTCCCTTGCCGACCGGATCATCTGCAAGGTGGGAACCATCACCGGCTGCATCCCGTCCTTTTGGATCGCGCTGGTGCTGATTCTCATCTTCAGCGTAAACCTCAGGCTGCTGCCCTCGAGCGGCGCTTACGCAATGGGACAGCCGGATGATCTTTTCAGCCGGCTGCGGCATCTTGTGCTGCCGCTTGTCGTCATGGTGCTCGGGCATCTGTGGTACTACGCCTATCTGGTGCGCAACAAACTGCTCGACGAGGCGCGCAAAAGCTATGTTCTGCTCTGCAAAGCGCGCGGGCTCACCAACCGGCGGATTGTCTGGGCGCACTGCCTGCGGGGTATCCTGCCGTCGCTCTTCAGCATCATGGCGGTTTCGGTGCCGCATATTCTGGGCGGGACCTATGTGGTCGAAAAGGTCTTTTCCTATCCGGGCCTTGGCACCCTCTGCTTTGAAAGCGCAAAATATCACGACTATAACCTTTTGATGCTCCTGAGCCTCATGACCGGCGCGGTGGTGATCGCGTCCGGGATGCTTGCGCAGGCGCTCAGCGAGCGGATCGACGCGCGCATGGTGCGGGAAGGGGACGCTGACGCATGAGGGACGATCTTTTCCGTGTGGTAGGCGCCGGATGGCGCCAGCCCGTTTTGGTTTCCGCCGCTCCCACGCGCAAAAAAAGCTTCCCATGGCTTTCGGCAGTGCTTCTCGGGCTTATCCTGTCCGGCTGTGTCTTTGCGGATCTGCTTCGCGCGGGTGACCCGGGCTACCTTGACCTTGTGAACGCGGGACATGCGCCCTGCGCCGGCTTCCCCTTTGGCACCGACCTGCTCGGACGCGACCTGTTCGCGATGATCTGGCACGGAGGCCGGGTTTCGCTGACGGTAGGGCTGCTGGCCGCCGCCATCGCAACCGGACTGGCAGTCGTCTACGGAAGCGTGAGCGGCCTTGCGGGCGAAAAACTTGACGCGCTGCTTATGCGGGCCTGTGAACTGCTGCTGAGCGTGCCGTCCATCCTGCTGGTCATTTTTCTGCAGGCGATTGCGGGCCAGGCAAACCCCGTCCGGATCGCCTGCGTCATCGGCGCGACCAGCTGGATGAATATGGCCAAGGTGGTGCGCAGCGAAGTGCGCCAGCTCTCGCAGAGCGACTACATCCTCGCGGCGCGCGCCATGAACGGCAGCTTCTGGCATGTCCTGCGGCGGCATCTCGTTCCAAATTTCATCCCGTCGATCATGTTCATGGCGGTCACCGCAATCGGCTCCGCCATTGGCACCGAATCAACCCTGTCGTTTCTCGGCATCGGCCTGCCGCCTGAAGCGGTTTCATGGGGCAGCCTTCTCTCCCAGGCGGATCAGGCGCTTCTCTCGAACCAGTGGTGGCTCATCCTGATCCCCGGTATCTTCCTCGTGGTTACGCTCGTCTGCATCACCGACCTTGGCAACCATATCCGCCGCGAAGCAAGCCGCGGATGCAGCAACCTCACCCCCGACTGACATTTTGAAAGGAAGTACGCTTCAATGAAACGTCTCTATAAACCGCTCGCCCTGCTCCTTGGCTGCCTGCTCATCCTAAGCGGCTGCGGCGCACCGGCCGCTTCCGGCAGCTCCGCCGCCCCCGCGGCCTCAAATCCCGGTGCTTCTGCGCCCGCGCCATCCACCCTCGTCTACGGCAGCGGCGACTATACCGCCATCAATCCCGCGCTCTATGAACACGGTGAAATCAACCTGCTTCTCTTCTCCGGGCTCACCGCGCACGGCCAGGATAATCAGATTGTGCCCGCGCTGGCCGAAAGCTGGGACTATGACGAAAGTTCCAGCACCTACACTTTCCATCTGCGCGATGGGGTCAAATGGCACGACGGCGAGCCGCTCACCTCCGCCGATGTAAAGTTTACTCTGGAAGCGATTATGGACCCGCAGAATGCCTCGGAGATCGCCTCGAACTATGAGGAAATCGCTTCGATCGAAACGCCGGATGACCGGACGGTAAAGATCTCGCTCACAGCGCCCAACGTCGCGATGCTCGATTATCTGACCATCGGCATCCTGCCGGCCCACCTGCTCGAAGGCAGGGATCTTATCACCGACCCGTTCAACCAGGCGCCGGTCGGCACCGGGCCCTACAAGCTCACCGCATGGGACATGGGACAGAGCATCACGCTCGAAAAGAATCCGGATTACTTCGGCGGGCAGCCGCAGATTGACACCATCATTTTTAAGATCGTGCCGGACACCAAGGCCCGGGCGCTCCAACTACTGTCCGGCGAGCTTGACCTCGCGCAGATCGTCCCGCATGACAAGGCCCAATTCGACGGCAATGATCAATTCACCGTCTACGATATGAAAACCGCCGACTACCGCGGCATCCTCTATAATTTCGCAAACCCGCTTTTCCGGGATCACCGGGAACTGCCCGCCGCGCTCAGCTACGCCATTGACCGCCAGCCGATCATCGACAGCGTCCTCATGGGCTACGGGCAGATCGCCTATTCGCCGCTGCAGGCCGGTCCGTATCTGAATCCGGGCATTGAAAAATACGATTACAATCCCACAAAAGCAAAGGAACAGCTCGAACAAGCGGGCTGGGAAACCGGCGCGGACGGGATCTATGAAAAGAACGGCATCCGCCTCGCCTTTGCAATCAACTGCGGCGAAGGCGACCAGGTGCGCATCGATATGGCGAAGATCTGCGCGCAGCAGCTGCGGGAGATCGGAGCGGATGTAACCGTGGCGGTGAACGCCCAGACCGACTGGGCGAACCAGGAGGCCTATCTCATCGGATGGGGCAGCCCGTTCGATCCGGACGACCACACCTACAAGGTGTTCGGCACTCAAAAAGGTTCCAACTTCAGCGCCTATTCCAACGGCGAAGTTGACCGGCTGCTGACCGAGGCGCGTGAAACAGACGACGATGCAAAGCGCAAAGCGTTCTACAACGAATTCCAGGAAGTGCTGGCGGCCGACCCCGCCTACACCTTCATCGCTTATGTCGACGCAATTTACGCCTGCGACAGCCGCCTTCAGGGGATCACGCCGGACACAGTGCTCGGCCATCACGGGGTGGGCATCTTCTGGAATGTGGCAAGCTGGACTTTTGAAAAATGAAACCAGCCTGGCGAAAGGGGTTTTGAGATGTCCGCCCTGCTCGAAATCGAAGATCTGCAAATCGAATTTGAAACCGATTCGTCCCCCATCCATGCGGTGCGGGGCGTTTCGCTGCGCCTTGCGGCGGGAGAAACGCTCGCCGTTGTGGGCGAATCCGGCGCGGGCAAATCCGCCCTCTGCAAAAGCATCCTGCGTATTTTGCCCGCAAAGGGACACATCACCGGCGGAAGCATCCGTTTTGACGGGCGGGATCTGCTCGCGCTTGCTGCAAAAGAGATGCGCGGGCTGCGCGGCGGCCAGATTGCGATGATTCTGCAGGACCCCGCGACCAGCCTGGACCCGACCCGCACCATCGGAATGCAGATTTGCGAAACCATCCGCCTGCATGAGCGCATAAGCCGCAAGGCGGCGGCCGAACGCGCCGAAAGCCTGCTTCGGATGGCCGGGATTGATGCGCCGCGGGAGCGCCTGCGCCAGTATCCGCATCAGCTCTCGGGCGGGCAGCGGCAGCGGGCGGTCATCGCAATGGCCCTCTGCTGCAGGCCGCGGCTGCTGCTTGCGGACGAACCGACCACCGCGCTTGACGCGACCGTGCAGGCGCAGATCCTTTCCCTCCTGAAAACCCTGCAAAAGGAGACCGGCGCGGCCATCCTGCTCGTGACCCACGACCTTTTGGCCGCGGCGCGGCTCGCCCATCGGACAGCGGTCATGTACGCGGGCCGGGTGGTGGAAACCGGTACGGCGGCCGAAGTTTTCGGAGATCCGCGCCACCCCTACACCTGGGGACTGATGTCTGCGCTGCCCGCCTTCGCAAAAAACTGCGGTCAGCTGCGCTGTATCCCCGGCGCGCCGCCTGATCTGCGCGAGCCGCCCAGGGGGGACCCCTTCGCGCCGCGCAATCCCTACGCGCTCGCGATCGACTACGAGGAGGAGCCCCCGCTTTTCCACCTTGGCGGCGAACATTACGCGGCGAGCTGGCTTTGCGATCCGCGCGCGCCAGAAATTTCGGCTCCGATATGGCTGCATTGCCATGCGGGAGTCACGGGGGGTGAAGCGGGTGAGTGAGCCGATCCTGGAAGCCCGGAGGCTGACCCAGGACTTTCCGCTTGGGCGCGGCGGGAAAATCCGCGCGCTCGACGACGTTTCTCTTGCGATTGTGCCGGGCGAGTTTTTCGGGCTTGTGGGGGAATCCGGCGCGGGCAAATCCACCCTTGGGCGGTGTTTTCTCGGGCTTCGCCGCCCAGACGCGGGAGAGCTTCTCTTTCAGGGGCATCCTGTGGTCTCAGCCGCGGACCAAAAAAGGCTGCGGCAGGCCGCCGGAATGATCTTCCAGGACCCTGCCGCCGCAATGAATCCGCGCATGCCTGTATTCGAGATCGTTGCGGAACCGCTGCGCATTGCAAAGGCCGCGTCCGGCGCGGCCTTGCGCGCGCGGGTTTCGGGCCTGCTCATGCAGGTGGGGCTGGATGAGGGATTTCTTGCCCGCTATCCTGGCGAGCTTTCCGGAGGACAGCAGCAACGGGTCTGCATCGCGCGGGCCCTGGCCTGCGATCCACTGCTGCTCGTGGCGGATGAGCCGGTCGCCTCGCTCGATGTTTCCGCGGCCGCGCAGATCGCAAACCTGCTCATGGAACTGCGCCGGAGACGAAAACTCGCCTGCCTTTTCATCTCGCACGACCTTTCGATGGTACGGCATCTCTGCGACCGCATCGGCGTACTTTGGCGCGGACGGCTGGTCGAAGCGGCTCCCGCGGCCGAACTCTGCGGCAACCCGCGCCACCCTTACACCATGGCGCTGCTCGCGGCGGCGTCCGCCTGCGGATGCTCCGCGATAAAGCCGCTGCCGGACCGCCAGCCGCCGGATGGCGGCGGCCTGCGGGAAATTTCGCCGGGACATTTTGTGCTGCAATAGAAAAAGAGGCCGCTGCAAAAAGCAGCGGCCTCTTTTTCTGATGGCGCGGTTCAGTTTTTTGCAAAGTAGGCGCGGTTATAAAGAACCGAAGGGTCATCCGGCTTATAGCTTCCAGCGCGTTCGTTATACGCCTTTGCCTTTTCCCGGTCCCCGAGACGGTCATAACAGATGCAGAGCTGGATACACGGCAGGTATCCGTAACAGTCGGGGCTGACAAAACCGCCCGTGCGGTCGTCCCGTTCCCGCGTGAGCGCGAGCTCATACCAAAAGACGGCTGTGGGATAATCCCCCCGCTCGAAAAAGCACCGGCCGATTTCGCAGCAGAGTTCGGCGCGCGGCGCGGCGTAAGCCATTGCGCCAAGCAGCGCCCGCAGCGCGCCGTCCGCGTCCCCCAGAGCGCTTTTGCACCATGCGATACACCGGCAGGCCTCCAGCTGGTTTTCGATCCAGCCCTCCGGCTGCCTGAGGAAGGCTTCCAGCTCCCGCACCGCGTCGTCATACCGGGCGTTATAGTAAAGCTCCCGTGCGTAGTAGAACCGTTCACGCGGGACGAGCGATCTTCCCCTGGCAAGCATCGATTCGTAGATGCGCAGGTTGCGCAGCGGATCACCCGCGCGCTCTTTTTTATGGGTCACCGCGATTTCAGCGTATTCGACCCTGCCGCGCGGAGCGATCGCCTCATGCACCGCGCCTTCCCAACGAAAGTCCGCATGATTTTTCAAAATCCGTTCCCGGTAATAGGAAAAGGTCGGTTCCCCGTCCTGGCCAAAAGCGGTATTGTAACGCAGCATCACCACATCCACCGCAGGGTCAAGGGTTTGCTTGAGGCGAAGCAGCGCGTCGCGGTCACCAGGGAGAAGCAAATCGTCCGCATCAAGCCACATGCAGTACTGCATGCCCGCCTTCTCAAAGGCGAAATTGCGCGCCGCGGCAAAATCGTCGATCCATTCGAAGTCGTAGATCCGTGCGCCATGCGCTTTGGCAATCTCCCTGGTCCGGTCGGTGCTGCCGGTATCCACGACGATTATCTCATCTGCCGCCGTCCCGACGCTTTCCAGGCACCGCCCAAGCACCGCCTCCTCATTCTTTACAATCATACATAGGCTGATAGTTATCATAAAAAATCCATATCTCCTTCAAAGGCAATCTTTCCCTGGCCATTTTATGCGGCGCTCCTTGGGAAAGTGCCTTGACAAGCTTCCGGCTTTCCCCTACCATGGGAAATATGACAGGCTGTCGTCAGGTAAATGGTGATATATTTTTCATGGAGGTGGGAACCATGCTTGAAATTCCGGAGAGCCGCCGTCTGGCAAAGCAGCTCGCACAGACCTTTACCGGCAAAACCATCGTCAGGGTTTGGGCGAACGCCTCGCCGCACCGGTTCGCTTTTTTTAACGGCAACCCGGCGGATTATCCCGCCCTGCTCGAAGGCAGATCCGTCACCAGCGCGGTTTCACTGGCCGGACAGGTGGAGCTTGCCCTGGAGCAGATGCGGCTGCTCTTTGGCGACGGGGTCAACCTGCGAATGCTTTCTCCCGGTGAGCGCCGTCCGGCCAAACATCAGCTGCTGGTCGAATTTTCAGACGGCTTTGGTTTTTACGGCACCGTTTCGATGTACGGCGGCCTGTGGGCTTTTCGCGAAGGGGAAAACGACAATCCTTATTATCTCGCCGCAAAGGAAAAACCCTCCCCGCTCACCGCAGCGTTTGACGCGGATTACTTCGCGGGCATCTGGCAGGCGGCCAAGCCAACCCTCAGCGTCAAAGCGCTGCTCGCGGCCGAACAGCGCATTCCGGGCCTTGGGAACGGGGTTTTACAGGATATCCTGTTCGCGGCGCGGCTCAACCCGCAAAGCCATGTCGGCGCGCTCGATAGAACCGACCGCGACCGGTTATTTTCCTGCGTGCGGCAGGTGCTGCGCGAGATGACCGAAGCAGGCGGCCGCGACACCGAACGCGGCCTGTTTGGTGAACCGGGCTGCTATCATACGAAAATGTCCGCCAAAAATTATCCGGGGTTCTGCCCAGTCTGCGGCGCGCCGGTCGTGCGCAAAGCATTTCTCGGCGGAAACGTCTATTTCTGCCCCAAATGCCAGCCGGTACAAAAATGATAAACGAAAAGCCCGTCCGCCAATTGGCGGACGGGCTTTTTATTTGGCGCGCCCGAGGGGATTCGAACCTCCGACCTACCGCTTAGGAGGCGGTCGCTCTATCCGACTGAGCTACGGGCGCAAAAAATGGTGTCAACCCACGCTGACACCATAATAGTATAATTCGGCTGGACGATTTTGTCAATCGTCATCGAAGTCGATAAGTTTATGAGCTGGAACGCCTAGCGCGGTGGCGATGTCAAACAGCGAGTCCATCGTGATGGCCCGCGCGACATTCGGCGCTTCAATCTGGCTGATAAACGATGTGTCCTTGTCGAGTTTCGCGGCCAGTTGCTGCTGAGTCATACCGGTAAGCTTCCGGTAATAGGAAATTTTCAGGCCCATTTTGATGTAATTGTCCCGATAGATGAATTTCAATCAGATCAACTCCCCTAATAATCTTACCGATTAGAGTTGATTTATTATATTACTTGTGATATCCTATATAGGATATCACAAGTAATATATATTGTTTTCCATATAGAAAGGAGTCAGATTATGGCAGATTACAAAAAAATGTACCTGCAATTGTTTCATACTTACACCGACGCGCTGGGTGAAATCCGGAAACTATACGAAATTCTCTACCTGCTCGAACGGCGGTTTCAGGACGCGCAGGCCGCCGCCGAAGAAATTTTCCTTGAGACCGACGGTCAGCCGCCCGAAACGGCAAATAAAACCGAATGACCGCATCTGCCACAGCAAGGGATACGCACCGGAAGGGCCGGCGCGTATCCCTTTTCTCTTTGCGGCTTTTGGGAATCGAAAATTTATACTTTTAAATCAGCCCGGATCGTGTTATATTAATAACTGTATATTCCGGTGCCGGCTGAAGGCCCGGAACAGCGCCAACGCAAAAAACCGAACGCCCGGCGCTGCCCCAAAAGCTGCATGGCGCGCATTCGGCGCCATGAAAAGAGAGGACTGTTGCATTTTTATGATCCGTGAAAAATCCTGCGGAGCGCTTGTCTACCGCAAAAAACAGGATAAAATCGAACTGCTGCTCATCAAACACCGCTGCGGCGGGCACTGGTCGTTTCCAAAAGGCCATGTCGAGGCGGGCGAAAACGAGCTGCAGACCGCCCTGCGTGAAATCAAAGAAGAAACCGGGCTGGACGTCGATCTGCTGGATGGGTTCCGGCAGAGTGTCGAATATTTTCCCAAACCCCATGTAAAAAAGCAGGTGGTGTACTTTCTGGGGCATCCCGGCGCCGACGACACGGTCACCCGTCAGGAGGAGGAGATCAGCGAATACCGATGGTGCCCGCTGGAGGACGCCGACGACATGGTGACCTTCAAAAACGACAAAAACCTCATCCGGGAGGCAAAGCGCTTTTTAAGCGTTAAAAACACCATCTGACCATCTTGTAAAACCGCATCAATGAAAGACAGGCGATTGCATTGGACCGTCGTGCTCCAAAACTGAAAAAGCTGTTCGCATTCCCCGCGCGGATCATTGCGGCCAGCTTCGCCGCGGTCATCCTAGTCGGGACATTGCTTTTGATGCTCCCGCTTTCCAGCCGGGAAGGGATCGTTACGCCGTTCCTGGACTGCCTTTTTACCGCGACTTCCGCCACCTGTGTGACCGGACTTATCATCTACGACACCTATACCCACTGGTCGCCGTTCGGCCAGTGCGTAATCCTTATGCTGATCCAGATCGGCGGGCTCGGCCTCGTGACCTTCACCACCTTTTTCAACCTGCTTATCGGCAAAAAACTGGGCCTGCGCGGGATGCATCTGGCTGAAGAATCGGTGGCTTCGTTTGGGGACGACATCAAGGGGCTTATCCGGATTGTCATCCTCACCGCGCTGGTCGTGGAAACGGCGGGAGCGCTGCTGCTCATGCCGACTTTTACCGCTGAATATGGCCCGCGCGGTATTTTCATCGCAATTTTCCTTTCCGTCTCCGCCTTCTGCAACGCCGGATTCGATATCCTTGGCCGGCAGGAACCGTTCATCAGCCTCTGCAACTACAATGGGAATCCCGTGGTCATTGGAACCATCGGGATGCTCATCATCTTCGGCGGGATCGGCTTCATCGTCATCCATGACCTGCTTCAATACCGCAGAACAAAAAAGCTCACCCTGCACACCCGGATCGTTGTTGCGGTCACCGGGATTTTGCTTGTGCTCGGCACGCTGATGACCATTCTCTGCGAGTGGAACAACCCCGCGACCATCGGCGCGCTGCCCAGCTTCTGGCAGAAACTGGGGGCATCCTGGTTCCATTCGGTTTCCTGCCGTACGGCGGGCTTTAACAGCGTGCCAATCGACGGGATGTACGACATCACAAAAATCCTATCCTCGGTGCTGATGTTCTTCGGCGCCGCGCCCGGCTCGACCGGCGGCGGCATCAAGTGCACCACGGTGGCGGTTATTTTCATGACCGTCTACTGCGTGATCCGCGGCGATGAGGATACGGTTATCTTTGGACGCCGGGTCGGGCGGCAGGCCGTCTATAAATCGATGGCCGTTATGATTCTCGGCATTCTGGCTGTTACGGTCACTTCCGGCTGCATCGTCTCAACCATGCAGGACACCCACGCGATTTCCGGCGTCGACGCACTGTTTGAAAGCGTTTCGGCCTTTGCGACCGTGGGACTTTCGGCCGGCGTATCCGGCGTCGCGGGCACGCTGCCAAAGCTGCTCCTGCTGTTTTCGATGTATATCGGCAGGCTTGGACCGGTTTCCTTCTTCCTTTCCCTTGCGATGCGGCCCAAAAACAACCGTCGCGAAGTCCTCCCCGAAGGCAAGATCCAGATCGGCTAATCGCGCGCCACGGGGAGCCGCCTCCGAAGGCCGCCTTAGATTTCGAGACCTGGATCACAAGCGCTCCCAACGCATGGTCCTCTCAAGACTGATGGCAACGCGTATGCGGCCCGCAGGGCCGCATCATAAATCGATTTGTCCGCTTTGCGCGCAGCGCATTTTCGCAAGGCTGCGAAAATTTGTCCCGCGCGTCATTGCGAAGCGCGCGCGGCACGCTTCGTCTTGTCTAAGCAGATTAGGCGCGATCTTTGCCGTAGGCAACGAAATTGCGCCCACGGGGCCGCGGGGTGTCCCCGCGCGTGTTCTTTCCCCCTTTCTTACACGGGCAAGAAAGGGGGCCGCCGCAGGCAATCCCAGGCGCGCGAAGAGCACAAAAAAAGAACCGTCCGCAAGGCGGGCAGTCCTTTTTCCGGGTGCGTTCAGTGCATCATATACTCGACGCTGTCAAGTACGGTTCCAAGCGTTTTGATCGCCTTGGATGCGTTGCGCTTGAGTTTTTTTCCGGTGTTCGCCTTGCCGTGGTTGGCCAGCATATAAGCCGCTGTTCCCGCCGCCATCGCAACTGCCACACCGGTAACCGCTGTGGTTGTCGTTTTGTTCATCATTTTGCATTCCACCTCCCATTTCGTTACGCGATCTCTCGCGGTAATAGCTTTCCCCAAAAAAGATCGAAACAATCGAGCGGGATTTTGGAAAATCGATTGGATTGCACAGTATGATTTTCAACAGATAATAACAAATTAAAATTTGAAAACTATCCATTTTCAACAGTCCGACGTTGAAAATGTGGAAAAATGGAGCGTGTTGCCCTATGATGAACCGGCCAGCCAGAGTCGCAGCAATCCACGGCCTCGCGGGCTTCGGCAGAAGCTCGCTCGCGGTCGTGATCCCAACCTTGTCCGCAATGGGCATACAGGTCTGTCCCATCCCCACCGCCGTCCTTTCCACCCACACCGGGGGGCTCGGCGACGTGGAATACCGCGATCTGACCGATTACATCCGGCCCTGTGTCGAGCATTATAAGCGGCTTGGCCTGGAATTTGAGGGGATCTATTCCGGGTTTCTTTCAAATGCTTCGCAGGCGGATGATATGCAGGCTTTCATCGCCGCCTATCCCGAAGCGCTCGCGGTTGTGGACCCGGTCATGGGCGACCATGGGAAAACCTACCGCACCTGCACGCCCGCACTGGTCGATCACATGCGGGAACTGGTAAAGTCCGCTTCGGTTATCACTCCGAATCTCACCGAAGCATACATCCTTTTGAATGAGCCGTACAGTCACGAACCGCTCACCCGGCAGCGGCTCAAAAGCATGCTTGCGCGGCTGGCGGAACAAGGACCCCGCTATGTGGTGGTCACCGGCGCGGAGCTTGCTTCGGGAGGATGCGCCAATACCGGCTACGACCGCGACCAGAACGCCTACTGGTGCGTACCGTACGACTATGTTCCGACCTCCTATCCGGGGACGGGTGATATTTTCGCATCGGTGCTCACCGGCTCGATGATCACCGGCGACAGCTTCCCGATGGCAATGGCGCGTGCATCCGCATTTGTTGAACTGGCGATCAAGGCGACCTTCAGCTACGGCACCGACACCCGTTACGGTGTGATGCTGGAAAAATGCCTGGCCTGGCTCACCCACCGCGAGGTTTTGAAAAACTATCAGCTGCTGTAAAACAAAAAATCCTGTCCCTATGAAAAGGGCCGGCGGAAAAGTAAAAGAGACGGACGTCAGTTGACGTCCGCCTCTTTTATTTCATTCGATCTTTCCAGCTGTGCGGCAGGACCTTCCTGCGGCGCACACTCCTCGGCCGGATGGTCCTTCTGGAACCGGTCGGCCAAAGCTTTCCCTTTGGTTATGAGATCCGCATAGGTATTGGAACGGAAAACCCACGGATTTTCCTCCCGAAAGGTGATATTGAGCATCAGTACAGGCACAACCCGTGCATTGCGGGAAAAACCCATCCTGCCATTTCCCCGGTCAAGGTTCAGCGAAATGTTGGTGACCGTATCCCACGCCGCGTCCATTTCAAACCATGCGGTATGATAGACCATGCCGCGCTCATAGACATCCAGCCGGTTTTTCACGCTCAGCGCCAGCGGAACCGAATAGACCAGCGCAATCACCGGGATGACCAGCGGCAGATAGATACGCAGCGCGCCGATATCCGAAGAGAACACCCCATTTGCATACCAAGAATAAAAAAAGAATACAGAGAGCACCACACAGGCGGCCGCGCGAAAGAGGGGGCCAAACGGCTTGGCTTTGATTGTATCGCACAACGCGCCGTAATCACGTTTTTTCTGTTTAGGCGAGTCCACAGTCATTATAATCCTTCCATTTCTCACGATAGGCCTTTTCACTGGCATAATGATAGATATAGTAGCCCGCGGTGACGCAGAGCACCAGGATCGCAACGGCGAATGGTACAATCAGCGAAAACAGAGACGCGGATTTCTCATGCTCCATTCAGGATACCTCCTTTGCAATTGGATCAGGCTGCACACAGCAGCCGGCCATTTTGACCGCAACTGGTAGCTATCCCCTATCATACAGGAAAAGAGCCAAGCCGTCAAGGAAGAGCCGCCGCCAAAAGCAGGATTTTTCGATAACAAAATAACACCGTCACCGAAGTGACAGTGTTACATTCCAAAGAGGGGAAGGTTCGCCCAGCCGACGCTTACTTGGAAGCGGCAGCGAGCTTCTTCATCAGCGCGGACTTTTTGTGCGCGGCTGTATTCTTGTGCATGATGTTTTTGGCCGCGGCCTGATCCACCTTTTTGATGGCGACCTTGATCGCATCGGCGCTGTCAGCTGCTTTAGCGGCTACGGCGGCGTCGGCCTTTTTCAGGACGGTCTTCAGGTTGGACTTCACGACTTTATTCTGAAGCGCCTTCTTCTTGGCAACAAGCACTCTCTTCTTCGCAGACTTAATGTTCGGCATAGGTTACACCTCCTTGACCTTACTAGACAGTACAAGTTATGATAGCATCTTTTTTTCCAAAAAGCAATACCCCGCTGCAATTTTTTGCGAAAAAAACGCAAAAAAAGCAGCGGGGCGGCCAAGGCGGATCGGCCCGGCTTTGAAAAGCCGGCAAGCCCCGTCTTGCGGGCTCAGCGGAACATCAGGTAGACATAGACTGTTCCGTCATCATTGAGATGCGCGACCCGGTTATAAACCGCTTGTTCACTCGAAAGAACGGTGATACCAGTCTCCTCCATAAAAACCCCCTGGGAGGCCCCCTGCGTTGAAACAAACGCGGAATAGACCGCCATATTTCCGCTGCTTCCGATCGTCTGGACGATATTCTGGCTGACTGCAAAAATGATGCCGAATGCGGGCTGAAATCCCAGTTCAATCAACCGGCTGGAGCTTCCGTCCCCGGTGTAGGTCCCGATGAGCGGCACCGCATGGTTCCAGACGTTGCGTTCGTTCTCCGTCAGGTGGGACACCGCGTCCGCCAAATGATTGCCCATGGCCGCGTCAAGCTTCAGGTTGTCCGCATTGAAATCCGCCATTTTAGGCTTGTCCGTTCCGAGCCACTGATTCAGCGCGAGATGTTCTGTACTGTTGGTGCTGGGCATGCAAAACTCCTTTCCAGTCGGCGGCAGGTCTCCGCCGCCACTCTGCTTTTCTATCTAAACTGTCAAAAAAGGCGGTGTCCATAAAGATCAAACCAGTCCCAGGTGAAGTCAGCCTGGTCAAGCATCGCCCAGTCCGTTTCGGATTGGGCGATGCTGTCCCAATCGAGTTCGCCAAGACTGAGCACAGCCTCTGTCTGCGCGGGCAGGAGGCTCGCGAACACCGGAAGGAAGGTCTGGGCGTCCGGCAGAAAGCCTCCAAGCGAACCTTCCGCCAGCACGCGGCCGCGCATTGGCTGCTCGATCAGGAGAATCTTTGCGCCAAGCGCTTCAAAAAAACGTTCGATTTCATCGGGCGCGCGCGGCGCGGGCAGCCTCATCAGCAGGCTGACAGCGGCGCGCAGCTGTGTTTCTCCTGTTCCGTCCGGAACCGCAAGGCCAAAAAGCCGGGCATAATCGTGCAGCCGCTCCACCGGCATCGCCTGCGCGGAATATATCTGTGTAAGGCTGGCAATCCCGTCTGCGAGCAGGTCGAGCCCGGCTTGCAGCGCGGAGAGCTCATGATGGATATGGGTGCCTGGATACGGGTCGTAAAGGCCGGTTGCCCGGGCCGAAGCAATGAGGTCCATCTCAGCCCTCCATTTCGCTGATGGTGATTTCCCCTGCGCGGAGCACCTGTGTGTGCGCACAGGCAACGTCCGCCGTTGGCGCGGTGATTGCAAAGTTCTCCACGAGGCCGCTTTCGAGCAGAAGCTGGGCGAGCCGCGCGCGGGTCAGCCGTATTCCAATCGGCAGCGCATCCACCACGGCGCGCAGGAGCGCCGCAAGCGGCGCCAGGACCGCGCCGGGCTCCAGCCCGGCGGCGGGCTCGACGGCGATGGACAAATCCACCGCCGTCGCCTGCGCGCCCAGAACGACAACGGGGGCGCACGGCTCGCGGGCGGCGTTAAGCGCATCCTGCAGCGCGGCGCGGGTGCCCTCCGGCACCTCCGCCGCGCCGTCAGCAGCCACATAGACACGGACACCGCCTTCCCCGTCCGACGTAACATACGCGGAAGAGATGCCAGGAAATGCTTCCGCCCTTTCCCGGTAATAAGCGGCATTTGCTCCGTTATTCGGCGCGGCATAGCCCGCGAGCAGCCGCCGGCGCAGGCTTTCGTCGTTTTCTCCGCCAGCGCCGCCGGTAAAAGGTTCCGGGTTCGAAACTCCGCCGATCCCGGCCAGCGGTTTTGCAAGCCGCACAATGCTCCCTGCCAGGGCGTTTCCGGTTTCGCCCGCCGTCTGCGCGCGTGCTGGCGCGTCCACAGCGGCTTCCCCCTCCGCGAGAACGGCGTCCGCAGTGGTTTCGTACCGTTCGCCGTCTTCGGTAAGGCACACGGTTCCCGCCGGGATCACGCTTTCCGCCTGACTCGCGCCGCGCCAAAACCGCAGGAGTCCGGCTGCCTGCACGGCCGCCTTGCGGGAAAGCCCACGCTGCGCCGCAAACGCATCGAGCGCGGCCCCCTGGGCAGTTTCCGGGAAAGCGTCCCGGCGCACGCTTTCCAGCCGCCTGCCAAGAGCTGCAAGTTCGCCTGCCAGCGCGTGAAACCGCAGGGCGATATCGGAGGCTTCGTCCGGCGTAAAGCCGGAAAGCGTGCGATACCTCTGGATCATAGTCTCATAAAAGGTTTCCTGCGTCAGATTCATACGCATACCTCCAATGTGTACGGACGCGGCCCGGAGGCAATCCTTACATCGACCATAAGCCGCTGCGCCGCCGGGTCATAGACGGTGCGCACGCTGCGCACCGCGATCTCTTTCATCGGCGCGAGCGCTTCCCGCACAGCGGCAAGCGCCTGCCGGTCCCGGGCTTCGCGATTTCCCGTGCGCACCAAGAAAAGCCTGCTGCCGAAATCCGGGTCATGCACAAGGCTCCCGCGCCGCACCGTCAGCCGGATCGCCGCCCGTTGCAGCAGTTCGCCTTCGCCGCTGACCATCACCGGGCGTCCGCGGTGATCGAGGACGGTATCCCCATTTTTAAGAAGGACATCCATCGTTCCACATCCTTTCTATAGATAATCATAGTCGAGCAGGGTCAGTGTGGTAAACGCTCCGCTCGAATCGAGCTTCCACCGCACCTGCTGGACGAAAAGCCCACCGAAGGAAAACAGATTTCCGGAAAGATCCACCAGATCGGTGACCGCGATCTCCAGAAGATCCGGGCTCGTGAGGGTAATGACCCGCTTGCCGAGCATCGAACGGTTGGTTCGGATGATCGCTTCAAAAGTTCCCTGCCCTTCATAGAGAAAGAAATCGGGCAGCGGGTTCAAATATCGCTTACGGGTAAGTTTCATGGCTGAGGCCTTTGGGTTCTGGTAGCTGTAGCTGTAGAACCCATCGAGATCTTTAATCACATATTCGGTCACCGGCGAATACCGGTTGTTGGTGATCTTGAGGTTCGCGTACCGCAAAGCGCCCGCGGCCGCATTCGAAAAGATATGCCTTTGTCCGGTCGGAGCCGCAGCCGCACAGCGGACGAGACCGCTGTCGTCAAGCCAAGTGAAGCCATAGGCCACGTTGCGGTAGAAATTTGTAAAAGCCTCCCATTCGCTGGTTCCCTTTACAACCTGGTAGACATTTAAAATTGGGTTCTCATCACTGGAAAGCCGGGTGAACCCATAGGGTCGGATATGGTTTTGAAAAAGATCCTGCAGCGTCACATTCTGATAGAGCTGCGGCTGCGCCTCATTGTCGAGCAGCACCGCGCCGGCGCTGCGTGCGATCAGTTTCATCCGGGCGCCCTCGTCATTTTCGGTCGCGGTCTGCTCGTCAATTCCGCCGGAGAAGAGTACCACTTCGCCCAATGCCACCCTGAGCCTGTAAAGCTCCGGGTAACCGCGGTCCTGCCAGAAGACCGCTTCTAACGAATGCGCCGGGGAGTCAAACGACTTGACAATCTCCCATTCGAGCGGCGCAGGTAATGTAAATTCATGTTCCTGAAGATCCCATGCCGTGAAGGAAAGCGCTTTTATGTCGATGCTCATGCGCTTCCCCCCGTTTCCGCCTCAAGAAATTCGAGAAAATAGGAGAGCACCTTGCCATCCCCCTGGGCCGTATATCCAAAACGGGAAACCACAGCGGAAAACCGCTCCCCGGTTGGCAGATAAAGGGTTTCAGCTTCGCCGCCTGCGCAGGCCTGGGCGATTTCCGCAAGCTTTTCCGCCGCGCCGTCCGGAGTGGTGTCAAACACTTCGCCTTCACACCGCACCACCCGGCAGCGCGGGCCAAGGTCCTGGGTCCTGGCGCCGCGCGCGGGGATCAGATGGGAAACCAGGCTGCGCTGGAAGGAAAGTTCGATTCTGCGCGGATTATGTGCGAAGAGATACGAGCCAAATTGCAGCCGCGTCATGTGATTTCCTCCATTTCATTGGTGATGGGGTGCGGATAGCGGCGCGCCTGGGTCTTGAGCCGGTCGTTCATGAGCCCCAGGATATCGAGATCCCCGGTGACGGGCGAACGGTAGGTCACCTGCGCCGCCGGGCCGCTCTCAAATTCGGCCGGCGAAAAATCGATTGGGGAAAGGGACGCTTCCTCCTGCCGGTATGCCTCGAGCGCTGTGCCGACTGGCTGCGTGGTGTCCATATAGAGATCCCACACGAGCGGCACATCGAGCTTTCGCGGGCTTTCGACCGCCGAACGGTTCGAAATGAATTCGCTGTAGACCTGCAGATTCTTGGCTAGATCAGCCGAAAGATTGTAGTTTGCCATCCATCCGTCCTCCCCTCTTTATAAAAGTGCCTGCATGCTGTCAAAAGATTCGTTCACGCCGCATTCCTCAAAGTCTCCCGCATCAAACGGCAGGTCGTCCTGCTGCCAATAGAGTCTGCACAAATCTGCAATCTGCGAAAGGGTAAACCGTTCGAGCGCAGCGCGCGGAGAAGGCAGCGTGTCCGATCCGGCGAGCGTCTGAAAAAGCAGCACGCAGTTATAGGCGAGCGCATATCCCTCACGCGGCGAAAGCCCATAGCCGCAGAGTTCGGGCAGCAGCGCGCAGGCCTGTTTTACGATTGAGAGCTGACCCAGCCCGTTTTGCCGGTCAAAAAGGATCTCCCGCCCGAGAAAAATAGCCGGGAACCGATTGTCCGGCAGTCTCTGTCCCCGTGCCATCAGCGCACCTCCATGCGGGAGCGCGCCACGATGGTGAGCGTCTCGTAGACAAGATCGCTGAGCGCGACCGCTTCGTCGATCGCGGACCACTGACAACCGGAATAAATGACCTTGCGGTCGGGCTTCACAATCACGACATTGAAGCCGTCGATCGCGTGAAAGTCGATCCCTTCCGCAGCGGCGGTCTCTGTGAGCATCACGCGGGTCAGTTCTAACAGGTGGCGGGTTCTTCCACCGACCGTGCCGATCGGCTCATCCGAACCGAATGCCTCGACATAGCGGCTCTCCCGAGTGGTTTTGGCCTTGTAGCTCTGTGCAGCGGCGAGCCGCTTTCCATCCACCTCGATATAGATATCCTTACTGGTTGGGAACGTAATAAAAGCCATCCGCGACCCTCCTTACACAGTGATTTCGGCACGCAGGACGATCTGGCTGATCTCCGGCGCGACCCGGATGCCAAGTGTCGCCACACAGACCGCGCTGTCCTGCGGATGCGCGGCCACCACAGGCGGCCGGTAACTGTCGAGTATCCCGCGCGCGCGCATCGCTTCCAGCTCAACGGTGATTTGCGAAGCGATGCTTTCCCGCGTGGCGGCATTGTTTTTGCATCCGCGCAGGCGGGCCTTGACCGCCCGGCGCACCGTGTCGAGCACCTCGTCCACCGCGAGCACGGTCGAAAGGTCCCGGAAGGTCGCATCCGGCTCACCATCCGCATCTTTGGTACAGCTGGTGACCGCGCGGACGCAAACCGCCTCCCCGCCGCACACCTCAAATGGGATCGCTCCTGCCGCGAGCAGCATCTCCGCCTGGGCGGCGGTGAGCGTTCCGCCGGATCCCCCGGCGGAACGTACCGGCAGCCCATTGAGGCTGCCGGACGCGCCAAAGCGCGCCACCGCCGCCGCGAACGCCGCCGCGGTCACATGGGTATCGTCCCCGCCGTCGCAAATCACTGCGATGTGCGGGTGGTTGAGCGTCCCGGCCGCAGCGGCAGCTGCGGCCGGATCGGACACAGCCAGCAGGCCAATCCGTTCTCTGCCGTTTTCACAGCAGGCGGAAATATGTGCCGCAAGTACATCCGCCCCTCCATCACAGACGAGCAGATAAACCGGCAGCCTTTCCGCAGCGGCAAACGCCGCGGTATAGTCCTCTCCGGCGGGAATGGCATAAATCTGTGAAGCGCCCGCTTCCAATAAGGCCTTAATCATTTCATAAAGCGCGCTGTCCGTTCCGAAAACAGCGGCCTGCGCGGGATCGCGCACCAGGGTCGCTTCCCCGGGTTCGCCGGACACGGTCCGCGCCACAGCGGCAATCCCGCGATACATGCCGCAGGCGGCAGCCGCATGCACCCGCAAGTCGGTAAAAACACCCGGCCGCATGGTGGTAGGAATATGGATCATATCGAAACTCCTTTCGTTTTGACCAGGATCGATTCAAGCGGCACGCCTTGCGCATCCTCCGGCGGGGTGAACAGTCCGCTCAACATTGCGTTCGCCGTAAGGGCAAAGGCGGGCAGGCCGCGTTCATAGGTGATCTCTCCACAGGAAATCCCTCCCACGCCAAACTGCCCGCGCACGCAAATCAACGCGCCACAAAGCTTTTCAAACACCTTGTGGCAGTCATTCGGAGCAGAAACCGGGCATAGGATATCAAACCGGAGGGTGAGTTTTGCCTGATTGATCCCATCCGGGGAACCCGGAAAGGCAACACCCGCAAATCCCACCGCGACACAGGCGCTTTCCGGAGGAACCTGCCGCCAGTTGGCCGGGTACTGCTCCATCACGCGGATATTATCTCCGGCGAGCCGCTCTGCGAGATATTCCGCAAGCGTCTTTCTGATCCGGCCCAATTCATCCATCCACACCACCTCCATACACCCGCCGCGCATCCGCTCGGCGGAAAATCTTTTCACCCTGAAAGATAAAATCATGACAGACTGAAAGCAGATAGCGTTCCCCACCCCATAAAATGACGTCGCCATCTCCAGCCTGTTCCCCGCCATCGGCAACCGGTCCGTAATAGACAAACCGCCTGGGGTCCTCCCGGCCAAAATATGTTTCCTTCCGATGGATATGCGTTTCATTCGTATAGACCCGCGGCATCACGCAGGCTGTAAAACGATAGGTTTTCCCTTCCTTTTGCAGCACTGTCTCAGCCCCGCATTTTTGAATTGCGGCGCGCACCGCTTTTGCCGCGTTCATCCATCCACCTTCCAAAGCCCGGCGAAGCTGCAGTCGAGAAGCCCTGCCGCATTCGCATAGAGTTCATCGCGCATGGCGCGCAGTTCATCCGCAAAGCTTACGCCGTTGCTCTCCGAAACTGAGATATCGCCCACTTTGAAGCTTTGCGCACCGTCCCCCGCACGCATAAGATGGTACTGGCAATACGCCTCTCCCGCTGCCGCAAGCACCAAACGCGGATCGTTCGGGTCCGCATCCGTGCGCATCGCGGCGGAAATCCTGGCCGTGGCCGCGTCACAGAGCGGTTTCCAGTTCTCCCCACTTTCCGGGCTCAACCCGGAAAAGAGCAGGAACTGGCAAAAAACCTGATCGGGATTCATCTGTTGACCTCCTTTTCACCGGCGCGGAAAACCAGTTCCCCGCGCCGGGATCTGGCGGGAGCCGTCCCGCGCAAAGCGCGGGCAACGCGGCCATGCCGCGTTGGGCCGCTATGCGGCCACGGCTCCCGCCGTGCCTTTGCCTTACGCGGATGCTTTCAATGTGAGCACCTTGGCGGCGTCCGGGAAGATCTTCGCAAAACCCGCGATTGAAGTAACTGCTGCCCGTTCCAGTTGGGAATTGATCAGCTTGTCATAATCGACGGTGATGTCCCCCGCGGTAACCATCTCCAGCGCAAAGTTCTTGTCAAGACCGACAATGGTTCCTTCCGGAACCGATTTGGACTTGATGACATTCGCGCCGAACGGGGTTCCGATCGTACCGCTGCCCGAGAAGTTGAGCCCGGCGACCGGATCACGCAGTTCCTCGATGGCAAGCATTTTCTGCATCATATCAGGTGAAACAAGCAGAGTATTCATCGTGAAGTCCTCGAACTGGCTCCACAGATTCACAAGGTCGCTGTACGCAAGGGTTCCGGCACCCGCGGTTTCGATCGCGGACGCGGCGTTTCCGTTGTCCGCTCCGTCACCATTGATGAGCACATCCACCGCGTCTGCGAATTGAGCGCGGGTAATGTACGCACCGATCTGTTTGAGGGTGATGGTGAACAGGTCGATCCGCTGGAACTTGACCGCTTCATATGAAGCGACCAGCATCCGGCCCCGCTTTTTGAGCTTGACAAGATTGTCCTTCAGCTTGATCACCGTCTCTGGAATCTCCGCGCCTTCCGCGACGACCTTTGCGGCGATGTCGTGTCCTGTGGTGGTTGTGATGGTGCGGTAATCGAGCGAATTGATGACGGTTTTGGATGCGATAACCGCATTGATCAGTTCGGTCTCGTCCGCGCCCTGCATAACCGCGCGCATGACATACTCCGGGAAAAGCGCCGCCGAATCAGAGGTGGAAAAGAATTTGGAGAGGGGATCGCTTGCGCTTCCGCTCACCTTGATGTCAAAGCGCTTGAGCTGGCGCTGGAAAGCGTCGAGCCCGGCAAGCGCGCCGCCCGTATAGTTTACGGACGGATCGAGCCGTTCGAGCTGTGCCGAAAATGGCAGCTCCCCCTTGTACATCGCTTTGTCGAGTTTCAGATTCTGATAGTTCCCCATAAAATCATCCTTTCTATTTTTCCGGATACATCACCCGGATGGTCAAATCCGAAAGGCTCCGTTGTCCGGCTTTTCGGATTCCCCGACACCCCCCAGTTGCAAAGCGGGCGGCGCATCCTTTGCAAAACCCTTACAAAAGGCGGTGAGCTGCCGCTCATCCATGTTTTTTGCAACTTCTTCGAGCACCCGCGCGTCGAGCTCGGGCATCGAGAACGCCGCGAGCTTCACCATCCGGCGGCGCAGCTCATTCAGCCGGGTACGGCCGCTTTCGGCAAGCTGCTCAAGTTCTCTGAGATGGTTGGTCAACGCCGCGGCCTGCGCTTTGTTCAGGGTCACGCTCCCGCCGCTCGCGAGCGATTTCAGCAGTTCCCCATCCACACCTGGAACACGGCCTTTTGTGACGCCCGCTTTCTTCTGGGCCGGGACTGCCACAAACGACCATTCGTATGCGTCGGTGGGGTTTATCAGGTCGCGCCAGCAAAGCACGCCGTTATATTCCTGTCCCGGTTCATGCGAGCAAGGTGCTTCCCGTACATTGGCGCCGCAGATCGAACATTCCACGCGTTCCACCGCGCAGCTGACGCTGACTTCCTTTTTAATGCCCGCGTCGATCTCCAGGATGAGGTCAGCATTCTTGTCACAGCGCACCATATAAGCCCAAGCGCGCAGTACGCAGTAGCCCTCCCCAGCCTGGGTCAGACGTTCCGGATCATGTTCGACCACGGTTTCAAAGATCCGGGAATTTTGATTTTCCCCTTTCGGGTTGTGGTCGAAGATCCCTGTCTTTCCGACGAAAAGTCCGGCCAGCGCCTGCATGCTCTCAACCGGGAACCGCTCGTAATCGCGGTCGATCTCGTTGTCGCAGAGGACGAGCGAAAAGACGTAAACCTCCTCAGCCGAAAGTTCCCGGCGGGAAAACGCGTTAATCTTGGCGAGCTGTTCGGGCGTAACCGGGACACTCTGCGCGGTTTTGAGAATCATCGCATGTTTCATTTTTTCCCCTCCAGTGTTTTGAGTTCAAACGCGAGCTTATCGGCTTCCAGACCGGTCAGACGCGCGTTCGCCAGTTCCAGTTCATCCTGCAGGTTGATATTGTCCCACACAATATCCGTATCGCAGCTGTACCCGCGCACCCGCAGGAAAATCCGGCAGATCTTCACGAGCACAGGCGTGAGCAGCCGACGGTAACTTTCCAGTTCGCTGGTGAGGATGTCAGCCTGCTGCGTACTCATGCGTTCGGTTGTCGACCAGCTGAGCCCCAGAAGGAACGGTGGGATGCCAAGCTTTGCAACGATCTGTTCAAGCATCTGCCGTACCGGGACTTCGGTGCCGATCATCTGGTTGTCCGCGCCGATCACCTTGATATCGACGTCGCCCACTGCGACAAAATCTTTGATTCGGCCCCGCTTGCTCTCATTCATCGCGTCGGCCCATTCAGTTGCGATGTTTTCCGCGATCTCCCGGGCATACGCCCGGTCAACACTGGAAGCGCCCGGCTTGTAGGTCACCGCATAACGCAGGTTGGCGATTCGTTCGAAATTCTGCCCCATTGAAGCATAGATCTTCATCAGAATGTCCGATACAAACGGCAGCCCATCCAGGATGGAAGTCCCAAGCACTTGCCCCGCACGCGGCGAAAGCGCTGTGTGGACGATCAGTTCCGGATACGGGACCGGGACTGGCGTCAGGCTGTTTTTCATGGCGCAAAGCTTCAGATCAAACGGCGAGGCGGCATTCTGAAAACAGACATTCTCGATCGGAGCATTATAGAGTCCTGCGACCGATTCTCCATCGGCGGAAAGCACCACTTCTCCCACCGCATTCCCATAGGTGAGCAGGCTGTCGAGATAACAGCGCAGAAAGCTTTCCATCCCACGGGAGGAAGCGCCCACCTGTACCTCCCGGAAAAAGGTTTCTAGTTCCGCCTGTGCCTTTCGGTTTTCGCAGACAGGCGCGCAGCCGCCCACCAGCCGGCAAATTTTGTCGATGGCCGCGTCAATGATGGGAATCGAGCGGCGCAGTCCGTCGTAAACCGCACAGTCGCGGCCATAGAGCAAAAGTGTATCGTTCCACACGTTCACCCCTTCCCGTGCGGTCTGCACGCTCACCGCCGGTTCTCTGTGCCGCAATAGGTTCCAAATTTTCATAGGTTTCCTCCTTTATCACAACACGCGCCATTTGCCCCGCTGCGCGGCGGCCCACTTCCGCGGGCGGCCGCGTCCCTCCTGGACGCGGCCCAAATGGCGCGGCGGCTCCGCGCCGGGCGCCTCATCCAAAGAACCCATCGGAATGTCCGCGCAGCCCATCCGCCCGGCTGACCGAAGCGGCGAAAAACGGGCATGTGTCCTTTACGAGCGCGGTCATCACAAAATACCGGATATCATCCATCGCATGGTCATGTTCTTTGAACGGCTGATCCTTTCCCGCCCTGTTGTCCCAGCGGTAGAGGGAAAATTCCCGGATTGTGTCCCGACACCCCGCGCAGAAAAGGAGCTTCTGTTCCTTCAGCAGGCTACTCACCATACGGATGCCGTCCGCCACCTCATTTTTCGCCGGGATTGCCCGAAAGACACCGTGCCGCCTGATACACGCGAGAAAACTCGCCGCCGACGGGTCAACGATCACCGCTTCGATCTTCCGGCCCCCCGCAAGTTCCATAAGCGCTTGATGGTATTCCTCATCGGTACGCAGTTCACCTGTCACGCGGGAGTCGTGGTAATATTCCGCGAGCCGGTACCAAACCCCCGCATGCTCCCCCCACAGTCCAAACGAAGCCGGATTGACCGTCCCGTAGTCGCAGGAGATGAAAAAACGTCCGCAGACGGGTGCTTTTTTTACCACATGCGCACTTTCGTCAAACATCGGGTAAACAGCGCCTTGGGCTGCCACCCATTTCCCCAATACGAACCGTTCGTAGAAGGCGCCCGCGTAAAGATTTTCGTACCGCTGCAGGACGGCAGGGGAAAGCGACGGATTGTCACGCATAGTGAAATGCAGGTAAAGGGCGTTCTTCTCCGCCGCCTTTTGAATCCACTCGCGATAGAACCAGTGCTGCGGATACTCCGGGTTGCAGGAAAACCAGAACCGCGCGCCTTCCGTAGAACAGCGGGCCAGCGCCTGCTCGACAAACGAGCGCGGCATGAGCGCCACCTCATCGAGCAGCACGCCCGCGAGGGTCACCCCCTGGATGAGCGCCGCGCTGCTTTCGTCGCGCCCGCCAAACAGGTAAAAGCGGTTCATGCGCCTGCCGTATGAGATTTCGAGATATCCGCGCGAACGCCGGTCGCTGCAGGCATAGCCAAGCGCAGGCAGGCAGGAAAGCAACGGCGTGATCAGATTTCTGCGCAGCCCGCCGGCCGTCTTGCCGCAGAGTGCGAAATCCTGTCCAGAAAAGCAGGACATCGCCCACACGGTAAACCCAATGGAAAGGCAGAGCGTCTTGCCCGAACGCACGGCGCCGTCACAGATAATTGCGCCGCGGCCATGATGCGGGCTTTGGGGATGCCACCAGGTCATCGCGGCGAGCTGTTTTTTTGAGAAACGGGAAAACTCAGGCATCCTCTGCACTTCCCACGGCACGGGCTGATTTTTCCAAGGCGGAAAGGAGCGACCCAGCCGCGCCGTCCCCACCTGCCCCCATTTCTGCCAGCAGCGAAAGCGCCCGCAGCCGATCGTAAAATTTAAGCTCGATCCCACCGCCCTTGGGCCGCCTCAACTCTGCCACATGGAACAGATCCGCGTCCCGGATAAAGGTCTCCTCGTCTCCCAAAAGCGCGAGTACACCTCCCACGTCCCCCAGCGCCAGCCGTTCGAGCCCGGCGCGCGCGGTCTGCTCAGGCGCGCGGCAACAGAGGTCCTTCATCAGCCTGGAGATCCGCCTGCGCACCTTTGCATCTCCCAGAAGCGCCGCTGACTGCCTGCCGCAGTCCCCGGCGCCATAACCCGCCCGGCGAACCGATTCCTCCGGAGAAAATCCCCGCGCCATAAAAATGCAGAACAGCTCGCGGCGTTTCGCTTCATCCGATTGTTTCATAGGTCACATCCTTTCACCCATACGGCAAAAACAGCGGAAAGTTGCACGCAGGTGCAACTTTCCGCTGTTTTTGGAAAAAATCAAATCTGAAAGGCGCTTTCAATATCCGCATCAGCAAAATGTAACAATTGCTACTTGACGAACCGTGTAAAAGGATGGTAAATTATATGGTGTGGCGGACATGTCCTGCCCGCAAAAATTCATATTGGAGATGCCGCCCGGATGCCAACTTTAAACATTGTCCTCATTGAGCCCCAAATCCCGCAGAACACGGGGAATATCTCCCGCACCTGTGCCGCGACCGGCGCACGGCTGCATCTGGTGGGGCCGATGGGCTTTGCGATCACCGATGCGAAACTAAAACGCGCGGGGCTTGATTACTGGCATCTGCTGGACATCACCACCTATGCTTCAACCTCGGAATTTTTTGAAAAGAACCAGGGTGAATTCTTTTATTTCACCACCAAAGCGCCGCATATCTACACCGAAATCGCTTATCCGGACAATGCCTATATCGTTTTCGGCCGGGAGGACGCGGGTCTGCCGGAAGATCTGCTCTATCAAAACCCACAGCGCTGCGTGCGCCTGCCGATGATTGCCGGTGCGCGCAGCCTGAACCTTTCCAATACAGTGGCGGTCGCAACTTATGAAGCGCTGCGTCAATGGGGGTTCCCGGCGCTCAAAAATCACGGACAACTCACCCAATATCAGTGGTAGGAGATCATGTATGGCAAAAAAGAAACAGCACGACCAGAAAATCCTTTTAATGACCGATTCCGCCTGCGACATCCCGGACGCGGACCTGCTCACGGGCGGGATCGTCATGCTGCCGATCCCAATTGCAATCGACGGCAAGGGCTATCTCGAACGGGTGGATTTTACCATTCCGGAATTTTATGAGCGGCTGACAGCGGCCAGGGAGCTGCCAGTCACCAGCCACATCCTGTCGGTGACCTACGCCCAAGCGTACCAGGACGCTTATGAGCAGGGCTACACGGATGTGATCAACACGACCATCACCTCAAAGGGGTCCAATATGTTCCAGGCGGCGGTCTTTGCCAAGAAGCAGTTTTATGAGGACACCCCGGAGGCTGTGGACAAAATGAACATCACGGTGCTTGATTCAGGCTCCTATTCCATCGGTTACGGCTATCCGATCGTGGAAGCTGCCAAGCTCATCAAGGCGGGCAAAACCGCCGATGAGGTCACCGTATTCCTGGATGACTGGTTCTCCTGCGTGGAGATTTATTTCGCCCCCTATTCGCTCGAATATGTCCGCCGCTCGGGACGCGTCCCTGCCGCCGCTGCCTTTGTGGGCGACGTGCTCGGCTTGCGGCCGGTCATCTCGATCATCGACGGCGTGACCGCGGTGGTGGAAAAGGTGCGCGGTGACAAAAATGTGGTGGTCCGCGTCTGCGAACAGGGACTTGCGCATGCCAGCGACAAAAAAGCCCCCACGGTGGTGGCGTACGGCAGCATTGAACAGTACGGAGAAGATCTCTGGAAGGAGATTTCCAAGCGGTTCGGGCACGCGCCAAAGGCAAAATTCCAGCTTGGCGCCGCCATCACAATCAACGCGGGTCCCAAGGCGGTCGCCATGATCGTGCGCGGGGAGAAGCGGCTGAATACCCGCGCGCGCGAACAGGATTATCTGGCCTGAAAAATAAAAATCCCCCGGTGTCTGCCGGGGGATTTTTCTCAGACCGGTATCCTATGGAAAATAATCCCCAAAGAATTGCGCAAACTAACTTTGGAAGCTGTTGAAACCATGGAAAATCGCGCAAAACGCTTGCAAAAAAAAAGCCGATGCCGTAGAATAATCCATGGATTGTTGATTAATTAACAGAGTTGTTGAAAATCGGGGAAAACCCAAAAACAGAAAATCGAGAAAGGGTGGCAAACATGACTTCCTACAACAAAAAGTCGGTGGAAGACATCGACGTATCCGGCAAAAAAGTGCTGGTCCGCTGCGACTTCAACGTCCCGCTGAAGGATGGCGTGATCACATCGGACAAACGCATTGTGGCTGCGCTTCCGACCATCAAATACCTGCTTGAAAAGAATGCGGCGGTCATCCTCTGTTCGCACCTCGGCCGTCCGAAGGGCGAAGTGAAACCGGAGTTCTCGCTTGCTCCAGTCGCCAAACGCCTCGGTGAGCTGCTGGGCAAACCGGTCGAAATGGCCAAAGACGTTGTCGGCGAGGACGCCAAGGCGAAAGCCGCGGCCTTAAAACCCGGCGAGCTGCTGATGCTTGAGAACGTCCGCTTTGAAAAGGGCGAGACCAAGAACGATCCGGCGCTTTCGAAGGCGTTTGCTTCCCTCGCGGAAATCTATGTCAACGACGCGTTCGGCTCGGCCCATCGCGCCCACGCTTCCACCGCCGGCGTCGCGGAGTACCTTCCGGCGGTCTGCGGTTACCTCATCCAGAAGGAAATCACCATCATGGGCAAAGCCCTTTCCGACCCCAAACGCCCGTTCGTCGCGATCCTGGGCGGCGCGAAGGTTTCGGATAAGATCGGCGTCATCAATAACCTGCTTGAGAAGGTTGACACCCTGATCGTCGGCGGCGGTATGGCCTACACCTTCATCAAGGCAATGGGACACTCGATCGGCAATTCGCTCTGCGAAGAGGATAAGCTCGAACTGGCCAAGGAAATGCTCGCCAAGGCGAAAGCCAAGGGCGTGAGCCTGCTTTTGCCGGTCGATAACCTCGTCGGTGACAAATTCGATCCGAACTGCCAGAGCAGGCTGGTTGACAGCGACAAGATCCCGGACGGCTGGATGGGTATGGATATCGGCCCCAAGACTGAAAAACTCTTCTGCGACGCCATCAAAGGCGCGGGCACGGTTGTGTGGAACGGACCGATGGGCGTATTTGAATTCGAGGCCTTTGCGAAAGGCACCCTCGCGGTCGCGACCGCGGTGGCGGACAGCGGCGCAATCTCGATCATCGGCGGCGGGGACAGCGCGGCGGCGGTCACCAAGCTGGGCTTCGGCGACAGGATGACCCATATCTCCACCGGCGGCGGCGCTTCGCTCGAATTCCTCGAGGGACTGGAGCTGCCCGGCATCGCGGCCCTCAACGACAAGTAATCCGAAAGGGAGCGGGCAAATCCGCTCCCTTTTTTCGCTGTTCCAATGACAAGAATAAAGGAGAATGCAGTTATGAATAAAGCGGTTCGGAAAGCAGTTATCGCAGGCAACTGGAAAATGAACAAAACCCGCCCGGAAGCACAGGCGCTCATCAATGAGCTGAAACTCCTCGTCAAGGACGCGGATTGCAGCGTGATCATCTGCGTGCCCTACACCAACCTGGAAACCGCGCTTGAAGCCACCAAAGGCACCAACATCGAAGTCGGCGCGGAAAACTGCCATTGGGCGGCGTCCGGCGCCTTCACCGGCGAGATTTCCGCCGGCATGCTCACCGAGATGGGAGTCAAATACGTCATCATCGGCCACAGCGAACGCCGCCAATATTTCGGAGAGACCGACGCGACCGTCAACCTGCGGGTGCGTGCCGCGCTCGATGCGGGCCTCGATGTAATCCTCTGTGTGGGCGAGCTGCTTGAACAGCGGGAAGCGGACATCACCGAAGAGATCGTCGGCATGCAGACCAAGGTCGCGCTCGGCGGCGTTTCGGCGGAGGAACTCAGTCGCATTATCATCGCCTACGAGCCGGTCTGGGCAATTGGCACCGGCAAGACCGCAACCGCCGAACAGGCCAACGAGGTCAATCATTATATCCGCACCGTGGTCGCTAAGCTCTACGGCGACGCTGCTGCTGAAGCCATGACCATCCAGTACGGCGGCTCGATGAACGCGAAGAACGCGGCGGAGCTGCTCGCACAGCCGGATGTGGAAGGCGGCCGATTTCAACACGATCATCGAGGCGGCCTCGAAATAAAAGCCGTGCACAGGAGGATAAACGAACTTATGAAAAAACCTTTGGCACTCATCATTCTGGATGGATTTGGATATAACCAGGCGGATTACGGCAACGCGATCGCCGCCGCAAAAAAGCCCAACATCGAAAAACTTTTCGCCACCTGCCCGCATACCCTGATCGGCGCTTCCGGCATGGATGTCGGCCTGCCGGACGGGCAGATGGGAAACAGCGAGGTCGGCCACACCAATATCGGTGCCGGACGGGTGGTTTATCAGGAGCTTACACGCATCACCAAATCGATCAAGGACGGCGATTTTTTCGATAACCCGGCGCTCACCGGTGCAATGGAAAACTGCAAAAAGTATGATTCCGCCCTGCACTTGATGGGCCTTGTTTCCGATGGCGGCGTGCACAGCCACAACACCCATCTGTACGGCCTGCTTGAGATGGCAAAACGGTTTGGCCTTCGCAAGGTCTATGTCCACTGCTTCATGGATGGACGCGATGTCCCGCCCACCAGCGGCCGGGATTTCATCGCGGAGCTGGAAGCCGAAATGAACCGGCTCGGCATCGGACGGATCGCCTCGGTCATGGGCCGTTATTACGCAATGGACCGTGACAACCGCTGGGAGCGGGTGGTGCGCGCTTACGATGCCATCGTCAACTCTGAGGGGAATGTAAACCCGTCCGCAGTCGATGCGATGGAAAAGTCCTATGGCGCGGAGATCACCGACGAATTCGTTGAACCGACTGTCTGCCTGAAAGACGCGGGCGTCCACGACAACGATTCGGTCATCTTTTTCAACTTCCGCCCCGACCGGGCGCGCGAACTGACCCGCACGCTGGTGGACCCGGACTTCTCCGGCTTCGAACGCAAAGGCGGCAGAAAACAGCTCTATTTCGTGACCATGACCCAGTACGACGCAACCATGCCGAACGTACATGTGGCGTTTGCACCGGAGGGGCTTTCCAATACCTTCGGAAAATACATCTCGGATAAAGGCCTCACCCAACTTCGTATCGCGGAAACCGAAAAGTACGCGCATGTCACCTTCTTCTTCAATGGAGGGGTGGAGGCGCCGTACCCCGGCGAAGACCGCGCTTTGATCCCCTCCCCAAAGGTGGCGACCTACGACCTGCAGCCGGAGATGAGCGCCTATCTCGTCACCGACGAAGTGGTAAAACGGATCGAAAGCGGCAAATACGACGTCATCATCTTAAATTACGCCAACTGCGATATGGTCGGCCACACCGGTGTGTTCGACGCCGCAAAGAAGGCGGTGGAGGCGGTTGACATCTGCCTTGGGCGTACCATTGACGCTATCCTGGGAATGGGCGGCGCGGCGCTGATCACCGCCGACCATGGCAATGCGGACCAGATGTTTGAACCGGACGGTTCGCCCTTCACCGCACATACCACCAATCCGGTCCCGCTAATCGCGGTCGGGCTTGGCGGCTGTAAGCTGCGCGAAGGTGGCCGGCTCGCAGATCTCGCACCCACCCTGCTTAAAATTCTGGGCCTGCCTCAGCCCAAAGAGATGACCGGTACTCCGATTATCGAATAAGTGCCCCCTCCAACAGCCCGCTGAGAGAATTCTCAGCGGGCTGTTTTATTTTGCATGAATGGATAAAAAACGTATAAAATAAGGATATATGGCTTGTCAACAACTTCCGAAAGGTTTATAATAAATGCAACTCGTTTGAAGCAACTTACTTTGATACAGGAGGAAAGATATATTATGGGAAAAGGAACATTTCTGGCAACGGTAGCGCTTTTGATTGCGATTGCCGGAGCGATCGTCGCATTTGCCGCATATTTTAAACGCCGCAGCTGCACGCTGTGTGATGATTTCGATGACGATATGATGGATGACGACATGTCCGACCTCGATTATTACGCGACCCAGGTTTCTGAGGATTCCGATGAACCACTCGAATCCGAGCCGGAAGCCGCCGCTCAGACTGCCGAAGTATCAGAGCCCGCCGTCGAAGAAGATCCGCAAGAAGAAAAACCAGAAGCATTCTAATGAAGTTTGCGTACCGGTGGACACTTCGTCCGCCGGTTTTTCTTCGAATACATTCTTTTCATCGATATTTTAGAAAAAAGATAAAAAAAGACTTGCGTTCCTTTGTAGGATATGCTATAATAATTAAGCATTCAAAATTTGAATATCGCGGAGTGGAGCAGTCCGGTAGCTCGTCGGGCTCATAACCCGAAGGTCGTAGGTTCAAATCCTGCCTCCGCAACCAATTTCACCTAAGACGGATTTCAATGTACTTGTTATGTTGATCTCCGTCTTATTTTTTATGCCGATGCGCTCAATCAGCAGATGAATTGCATCCGCGTCAGATTTCTCTTTTAGGGCTTCAAGCCATGCCTTGATCTGCTCCACGGTGAAATCCTTCGGCGGCTCCGTTTCGTTCAGGGCGGCGATCTCAGCCTTTAAATCCTGCATCTGTGCGCCGATATCTGCCACGATTTCAGCCGGCAGAGCGCCGCTGGAAAGGTTTTTCATCAGCGCCTCATATTGCTTTTGCTTCTCCGCGATCTTCCGGCGCAGGACGGCATTAAAATCATCAATGCGGCCCTTCTCCCCTGCCTGGTATCTGCGCAGCGCGTCGGTGATTCTGTCCTGATTCTCTGGCGACAGCAGATTGTGAAGATATTCAACCGCGGCCCGGTCGACTTCCTCCATGTGGACAACAGGAGCGCCGCACTTTTTCGAGCAATAGAAATAATGGTACTCGTGGCCCTTACGGGACGACTTCATGCCGTGCATCTTTGCGCCGCACTCGCAATATACAAGGCCGCTGCACAGGTATCCAGCCTTCTTCCCTGTCTGCTTGCGCTCTCTCATGATCCGCTGCACCTCCATAAACTGCGCCTTGTCGATGATGATCGGCAGGGCGTTTTCTATTCTGATGGCATTGGGCTTTGCGCGGCGATCCTCCCGCCGTTCTTCCTCTTGCGTGCTGTAGACGTACACGCCTGTATACTTCTCATTGCGGAGCATTTCATAAATCTGTGTGTAGCGGATAGGCTTGCCCCGCTTCCCCCTTATGCCCCGCTTGTCCATTTCCTTGATGATTTCTGTAAATCCTTGCCGGTGGGCTGCCGCGTCGAAGATCTGCCGCACATAGCCCGCCTCAAGGTCATTGATAACATACTTTTGGTCAATTATATCATAACCGAAGGGCGCAAATCCACCATTATGTAACCCTTTCAGGGCCGTTTCTTTGTGGCCCTTCTTGACTTCTTCCGCTAAGTTGTCAATGTAATATTCCGACAAACTCCACATGAGCGTGCGCATGATCTTCGCTTCGTTCGAGTTCCCGAAGTCTTGCGCCGTGGCGATCAGTGCGACCCCCTTGTCGTGCAACCGCTTTTCAAGGTTGACGTGCTCGCCCAGGTTGCGCGCGATCCGATCGTATTTGTGGATCAGAATAGTGTCAAACAGGCCCCTGTCGCAGTCCCGAAGCATCTTTTGATACTGGGCGCGCTGGGCCGTCTTAGAGCCTTTGCCGCTGATAGCCTCATCGGAGTATACCTCCACGACCTGATAGCCGCGTGCGGCCGCGTAGTCCCGGCAGGCGCGCACTTGTGCCTCAATACTGTCCTCTGTCTGCCTGTCCGATGAATACCGGGCATATATGGCCGCTCGTGGCATTGTCGCGCCTCCCTTTCTGGTTGATTTAAATGGATGGGCATGGTAAAATATATATAGGCACTGTCGATCCCAGCGGCAGGCGGTTAAGTCTTAGCCCCTGAAAGGGGGCGTTGCTTATGGATTATGGTTGGATCATCCTTGTGTTGATCGCAGCAACCGGATACATACTTGCAATAAAAAAGAAGTAGCCGCCCTCACGTCCAAATGAAGCGGCTACTCTTTTAGCTATTCTTTGGGGCGTAACCGTCTGTCGACAGTGCCCTTTTGTATCTTTAGTATAACCGCTTTTTATGATATTGTCAATTGCCGCCGCCCTTCGGGGCGGCTTTATTTTTTGTAATCCAGTACCTTCGTAAGGTCTGCAACGTAATCTGCGGCCTTCTGCTGACCCTCTGCGTTGAGTTTTCGAAACTTGTCCAACAGTGAATTTTCTTCCGGCGCAAGCGGCGCATCACCCCTTGGAACAGCATCGAAAACGTTGCAGAAATATGTTTTGATGTTCGTGCCGCCTTCGCTATTAGGCTCGAATACAAAATGGTCGACCAAATTCGATGCTAGGACGATCATTCCGACATCATCCAGTTGGCTGACTTCTTCATAAAAATCTTCCGGGAAAAGCGCCTTTATTTGCTTGAGCAGGGAGCTTTTCAGGTGCTCCCAGTTCCGCTCCATCTCAGGCCAGTTCTCGAAAGGCTTTTGGCCCAAAAGGAACGAAACTGGCACACCGAAATAATCGGAAATCTGGACGATCTTTTCGGCGGAGGGCTTTTGCTTGCCCGCCTTCCATTGAGTAAATAAGCTTTTGGCTAAGCCTGTTTCGCGCGCTAATTGCGCAGCAGAAATCTCACTTTTTTTCATTAGAAAGGTGATTTTGTCATATATCTCCAAGGCAGGCCCTCCAAATCTATAAACAATGACAAAATTAAGAAATCGCAACTAAAACTATTGACTAGTTTAGAAATCTTAACTATAATAATATCAAAGGAGTTTTGTTTTCTTAATTCTATCACACAAAACTAAAAAGGACAAGCCTGAAGGAGGTAAAAAAATGGAATTTTTCACAGTAGAGGAGCTTTCTAAAATCCTGAAAGTCAAGCCCGCAACAATCCAAGGTTGGGTACGAGAAGGCAGACTGACCGGTCTACGCATCGGAGGAAACCGGCTCCTTCGATTCACCCAAAACGACATTGACAGATTTCTTGAATCGACTCGCGTACAGGAGGAGGGGTAATCATGAAAAAAGTAACAGCAGTCAGTGAACCAACCAACGACGGAGCATTTGTAATTGAAGCGTCAATCCCTTACATTGTCCAAATTCAGATCACAGGCACCGCGCCGATCCTGTTCCATCGCTGGAGCTGTGAGGACGTTGAGGCAAAGTCAAAGGCTTCAAAGGGCAGCAAAACCAAAAAGACCGATAATCTTGAAGCGTATCTTTACAGGGACGGAAGCAAAGAAATCTGCGTTCCGGGCGAGTATCTCCGACAAAGCGTTATTTCGGCGGCAAAGTACCGGCAGGACCCGCGCAGCACGCGCAAGAGCGCTTGCGACCTGTTTAAAGCCGGGGTAATTTCGCTCACAGAATTAGCGCCCACAGGGGCAAAGGAGCCGGACTACCTTGACCGTCGCCGGGTGTGCATCATGCGGGCGGCAATCACCAGAGTTCGCCCGGCGCTGTCCGCCGGATGGACGGCGGCCTTTCAAATGCAGGTTCAAACCCCCGAGTACATCCCGCCCCAGTTTCTCCATTCGGTTCTGATTGATGCCGGCCGGTTGGTTGGCATAGGTGATTTCCGTCCCAGCTTCGGACGCTTCAACGTGACAAAGTTTGAGGTTTTGGAGCAGTTTTCCTAAAATGCTACCGCCAGTTCAAGGCATGGCGCGGCCTGGCGCGGCTAGGCCCGGCTCGGCAGGGCTTGGCTAGGCCGGGCAGGGCAAGGCGAGGCTTGGCGTGGCAGGGCGTGGCGTGGCAAGGTGAGGCGTTTACGGTATTACGATAAACCGCAGAAAGTGAGGGGCAAGCATGATTCAATTAACCGACAACGTAGTTGTCACGGCAGATCAGTACCAATACATAGTCGGCACGCCACGGACAAGGCCGGACAAGGGCATTACCATCGACAAGCCGAGATATTACACTACCCTAGCGGGAGCGGTCAAGGGCGCTATTTCCCAGGCCATGCGCAAGCGGATGGGGGAGGACAGGACATGGACATCACAAACGTAACAATCCGGCAACTGATGGACAAGCCGCAAAAGCGGCTGCTTGCCATAGCGTCCGCCACGATCGGCGGCGAGCTGGCCCTTCACGACATGAAGATCATTCAGGGTGACACCCGCCTGTTTGTGGCAATGCCAAGCCGCCGGGACAATTCAGGGCAACGACATGATATCTATCATCCAATCGGCTCGAAGGCCCGGGAACAACTGGAGGCGGCCGTGCTGGAAGCATACCATGAGGAGGTACGGCACAGTGAAAGATAACTCACCAATGAGAATACCGGTAGCGGCCACCATGCGACGCAACGCAGACGGCAGCTATTCAATGGTTGATGCTGAATGGGCAGAGATCACGCCGGAGCAGTTTGCCCGCTTCCTGATAATGAAATTTGGCATCACACCCTGGGAGAAGGTGAAGCCGGATTGATATTATCACAAAATCAGATCAACAATATCCCGCTGCTGCTTCGGGCAATGCCTCAATGGGTCACATGGCGCTATGAGAAGCGCAAGGGGCAGGACAAGCCAACCAAGGTGCCGTATAACCCGGCAACCGGCAGGCGGGCCAGCGCGGGACAGCCCGATACATGGGTAGACTTTGACACGGCGGTAAATGCACAAGGCTATGACGGCGTGGGATATGAATTCAACGACATGGGGCTTATCGGTGTGGACATTGACCATTGCATCAATCTTGAGACCGGCGAAGTGTCTCCGGCAGCGCTACGGGTGGTGGGCCTGCTCAATTCCTATACCGAGTTCTCCCCCTCTGGCACGGGCTTACATATCTTTGTGTACGGCAACATTCCCGCTAAGGGCAGAAAAGACCCCGCCAGCGGAATTGAGATGTACCGGGATGTGCGCTTTCTGACCATGACCGGCAACCCCTTCATGAGAGTAAAGCCCATCGAGCGCCGCGACCGGGAGATCATGCAGCTATACGACGAGCTGTTCCCCGATAAGCCCCAAGAGATGCCCACACAACAGCCTGCATCCCCAACGCTGGATGACGGCAAGCTGCTCGAAATAGCGGGCAAGGCCTCCAACGGTGAGAAGTTCCGGCGGCTCTACAGCGGCGACACGGGCGGATATCCCTCCCATAGCGAGGCAGACATGGCGCTGTGCAATTATCTTGCTTTCTATACCGGGAAAGACCCGGCGCAGATGGACAGGCTTTTCCGTGCGTCCGGCCTTATGCGTCCGAAGTGGGACGAGAAACACGGCAGCAAAACCTATGGAGCTTCCACAATTGAGGACGCGATCGGGCACACTGTGGACACCTTCGGGAGTAAACAGGCAGCGGCAGAGGACTTTGCCCCGGTGACGCTCCCGCAGGGATGGGAGCCGCCGATACCTTTTGAAGTGGTGAAAGTGCCGCCCTTTCCCGTGCATTGCCTGCCCGCGCCAATGGCAGACTACGCAAAGGCCGTGGCGGAGGAACTGCAAGTGTCGGTCGACCTTGCGGCGGTGGCAATTCTGGCGATCGTCGCAATTGGTGTGCAGAACCGATTCATCATCAACCCCAAGCCGGGATGGATTGAACAGCTAAACCTTTATGCAACAACCATAGCATTACCGTCAGACCGGAAAACCCCCGTCTTAAAATCTGTTTCACAGCCCATCTATGACTATATGCGGGAGGAAAACATTCGACGCGCCCCGGAAATCGAGCGGTACAGGATTCAGAAACGGATGCTTGAAAAGGCGATCACCGGCATGATAGAGCGCAACGGCAAAACCGGCACCAAAAACAGAGCCACGACGGAGGAAATTTTGGCGAAGCAACGGGAGCTTGCGGAACTGGAGGCGGTCAACCCCCTTCGCCTGCTCGCGGATGATGTGACCCCGGAGGCTTTAGTGTCCCTCATGGCGGACAACGGCGGGTGTATGGCGGTGATATCGGCGGAAGGCGGTATATTCGAGATCGTCAGCGGGCTTTACAATTCAAAGGTGAATGTCGACGTATTCCTGAAAGCCTATAGCGGCGACCCGATCATGGTCGACCGCAAAGGGCGTGCTTCGGAGAACATTACCCATCCGCGATTGACCATGATGTTGTCTGTTCAGCCGGTCGTTATTTCAGAGATTATGAAGAATCGGACACTCAAAGGGCGCGGCCTGTTGGCGCGGTTCCTCTATTCCTACCCAAACTCGAAGGTAGGCAGCCGGAACTATGACAGCCGCCCGGTGCTGGACGTACTGCGCGAGCAATACCGGCGGGTAATTTATAACCTGCTCTCCATCCCCGAAGGGAACATACAGGCAATTCACCTTTCGGAAGAAGCACAGGAGGAAAGCCGGAACTTTGCAAATGCGCTTGAACCACGGTTAAAGGGCGACCTGTTTGAGATCAACGACTGGGCCGGGAAGTATCACGGGCAGGTCATGCGCATAGCGGGGCTACTGCATTGCATCATTCATCAGGAGGCTGCCGCACAGGAGCTTCTACAAGGGGGCACAATGCGGGCGGCACAGGAGATTGGGGAGTATTTCCTTGAGCACGCGAAAGCCGTATTTCTGACCGTCTCCGGCGCTGAAATCGACGACGCAAAATATATCCTTCGGCGGCTGAATGAGACTAAGCACGTGGCCGTTATTTCAAAGCGGGAATTGCTTAGACGGTGCCGGAAGTTTAAAAACAATGACGATCTTTCGCCGGGTCTGACAATCCTCTGTGATTGCGGGTATTTGCGGGAGATTGAAACCGAACCGCACAGGGGGGGAAAACAATCACAATATACAAAATACGAGATCAATCCGGCGAGCTATGACAAAAATGATAATGAACAGTTATAGTGTCACGCCTGTCACGTTGGTGTCACGCGGGCGCGTGACAGCCCAAACTCCCTATTCATGCGGGTTTGCGGGGTGTTGTCACGTCTGTCACGCATTTTCAGGAATTCCTATTCTATAGCGGGATATCCTATAGAATATAAGGATTGTTAAATATTTATCATTATTACTATAATATCCACGGTGCGGAGGAGGGGCTTTTTGTGGGTACTTGGAATCTATTTTTTAGAAATCGCGTGACCAGCGTGACAAATATAGCTGAGGCCGCATCACAAGCGGGTTTGTGCTGTCACGTTGCGGCGTGACAGGTATGTGACAGGCGTGACAGGTAGACAGGGTATCAGGACGAAGAAACGAAAGGAGCAATAAGGAATGTCAAGACACGTTCACAACGTCCGCGCAACGAGAAAAGCGCTGCTTCACGGCGCGAGGAATGGCATAGGCCCATTCAGGCCGCAGCCGAAACCGGCCAAGCGCACCGACCTAAATTTTCCGGAGAAAGAAAAAGAAATCAACCCAAAGGAGGTTAAAAAATCATGACCGAAACAAAAAAAGCGCCCGCCGATGCTGGAACATCGACGAGCACAAACCCAATAAATCAACTACATAATACCACGAGCGGTAACGGAATGCAAGCCTTATGCGGCAAAATTTCAGATGAACTCTACAGTAAAGTGCGCTTTCCGCTTCGATATGCGCGAACGGTGCTCTCGGATCAGCAAAATCAGTATTTTATAGAAGAATCAGCGGGCGAATGTCTAACTGATGCGGCCTTTATTGCCTATGGCTATGAAGATGCCTATAACCGAAATGAAATTACAGTCGAGAATGTCAGTGAAGCTATGGAAGCCTTAGAGGACATTATTGACCGCTTGAGTGATTTTAGCAGAGGATTGCGTGAAATGTGGGAGGTGCAGTCATGAAAAAGTATGACGATCTTCCCGGCTTCAAACTGACCGGTGAATACACAGATCCTGACATCGGCATCACTCTGCCGGTCTATGAAATGCCAATGGAGACGGCGGAGAGCTGGAACGCAAAGGCGAAACGGCTGAATATGCAGGGAGGCGCAGGGGCTCATGGCTGAGGTTAACGTCTATGTCAACCGGTATGCAGACTATGCCCGAGTGATCGGAGAGCGCCCATCAAGGTATGGAGACCGGGGGTTTGTGAGTTCCCCCAAAAACGGTATCTACATGGTATTCATCAACGAACGGGACGACATCGACGAGCAGATACACACACTGGCGCATGAGTGCGCACATATCGCTCTGGGACACATTGGCCCCGACGTGGACGCAGAGGAACAAGCGGAGCGGTTATCGTGTTTTATTCTGGGCTTTGCAAAGGTTATGGCGCGGGAGCATCAGCATAACAGGAGGGCCGCACGATGAAGATTACCCTAGCATACCTTCAGAATAAATAAAAGGCGAGCGCTTGCAGGGCGCCCGCCAATCTGGAGAATTCTCTCCGTCTAATACCCAACTCCATTTTACACGGGGAGGATTGCAATGTCAAATGAAGAATTGTCCCAGCGGATCAAGGCCGGGGAGCGCTACCTCCTGCCCGCCCTGTGGGAGCAGGTGCGTTCTCTGGTGCTGCTGTTCATGATGCATCTGCTTAATGCCAAGCGAGAACGGGCAGCGGCGGCAGGCGTGGAGCTGGACGATCTGGAACAGGAGGGATACTTCGCCCTGCTTGACGCTGTGGAGGCATACGATGAAGGCAGCGGATATAAATTCAGCACCTATCTCAAGTACCCCTGCCAGAACCGCTTTAACGCCGCGATAGGCATTCGCACCCGGCGGCAGATGAAGGAACCGCTGAGCAATGCCGCGAGCCTGAACGCGCCCGCAGGCAGCGAGGACGAGGACACCGAACAGCTTGACCTGCTTTCCGATCCGGTCGGTGCCGCTCCATTCGAGGATGTCACCGAGCAGATTTGGAGGGAGCAGCTTCACGAAGCGCTCGAGCAGGCATTGGACACCCTGCCGGAGAAACATGCCTACGTGATCCACGCGCGGTATTACGACGGATTGACGCTCAAGGAGGTTTCAGAGCATCTTGGATGCTGTTTCCAATGGGGCCGCGACATTGAACGCGCAGCTCTCCGACGGCTGGCCCGGTCGAAGCATCTGCAATCCTACCGGGACGACATCATAGCACATCACGCCTATCATGGCGGGCTGGCACAGATCCGCGCGGGACGCGGCAGCTCCGTTGAGCGGGCCGTTGAACACCTTGACCGGGCAGAACGACGGGAAGCACAGCGGGAGATGGCTTATGAGTGGGAAAAGGCAGTACGCGAACGAAGCCAGACAGCTGACAAAAGCTGAAAAGGGGGTTCCCGTCGATGTCAGTACCAAAAAACATGAGAAGAAACGGCAGGTGATAAAGATTCCGCAGAACTGAGTATGGCGTTTCAGAATATCAACCCACTATAAAACAAAGGAGATTGCACAATGAAAGATTCCACAATTGAGATTTATGAAGCATACGAGGCCCGTTGCGAAAAGGCACTGCAAGAAATTGAATCACTGAAAAGGGACAAGCAATACACCGACGATCAAAGAGAATCACATATCAAAGAGCTTTATGCCCGGATGGATGCGGATCGTTTGGAAACGTGGGCTGAGATCAAAGGAATCATATCCAAAAGAGCAGATGAAGCCCGCGACCGGCACAAGCTGAAGCTGTCCTCCCCGGAGCATCAGCAGCTTGTTGGAAACGCGATGAAGATGCTCGAACTTTTGGGCGATACCATTTCAGCCGAACAGATGAATAATATCGTAGCGCCGTTCGCGGCCTCGGAGGACTTGCAGACACTTTCCATTCTCAGAACCTACGCCTTGACCAAACTGCCGGAACAGGTTGGAAGGGCGGTGAACTTCCCGGATATGCAGTATGGGGAAGCCGCCCGACATGAGGAAATGGGAAAGGTCTTTGATTCCATTATGAGAATCCCCGTGAAGGAGTTTGCAGATACCGGCCTTTCCCGCACCGTGCGGCTCCACTTGTCCAGCGAGACCCTCGGCTACGCCTCCAAAGAATAAGCACGGGTGTTTTATGATGCGCCGCCTACCTTCGTAAACCGGATAGTGGGCGGCGCTTCGCATAGAAAGACTTTTTGATTTAGGCAAAACAAAGGAGGTGGCATTGTGGGCGGAGACGGCAGTGGAGGACACAACAAAGCACACAGGATGGCCGAGCGGGAAAAGCGTATTGACAGCTTCGCCCTGGGCAGGCGTGCCGATATGCTCCGGCGGGCCGGTGTCCCGTCTGTGCTATCCGTGCTGGAATGGGACGGCGGTAAAAGCTGCGCGTCGATCAGACTTTCGCTTGACAGTCTGTTCATCGCCTATAGGAGCAGCTGCGGAGAGATCTTGCAGCCGCTTCCCTTCGAGTGGATCAGCGGTGAGAATGGCCGTGGCCGCCGCGCTTACTTCCATTGTCCGCGTTGTGATCGGCGCGTGCGGATGCTCTACGTGTATCCTTCGGGGATAAAATGCCGGACATGCGCCCGCCTGAATTATGCAGTGCAGCAGGATCGGCACCCTGTCGATCAGATAATCTGCAGCATGGCAGAGATGCTGCGGGAGCGGTTCAAGGTAACCAGCAGAATGTCAGCATTCACAATGCTGGAATTCATCCCGCCCAAGCCACCGGGGATGCGGCAGAGCACATATAAACGCCTATGTGCCCGCTATCGGGCCTTATGCCTCAGCCTGTGGAAAAACCTCTCTGTGCGTCATCCGTGGCTATGTGAGGATATAAAGCCACGCTTGCCCTGAAAAGCCAAACCCATCCGTACCGGGGGATACCTCACCGCGGTGTTTTTACATTCAGTCGATCGTGTCTATTTTGCCCCCCTTAAAAGGGCATCTTCATTTTCTGAGTCTCTAAAAGGAACATTCGGAGATTTCGGAGGCCCTAAAAAGAAAGTATCCCGAGATTTCCAAGACCCTAAAAAGAGGTATATTGCGTGCCTAATATCCAGAACCTAACCCCGTTCAATGTCATGTCGCCGGAGCGGTACCGCGGTTATTTATGAAAAGGGCGAGACAGGAATACCCTGCCTCGCCAAAGTTTTATGGAAAGTTGCGGAGAAGTGGAACTTTTTTGGGGGTGTGGAGGGTATGGAAGAGAACTATATTTTAATTTTGGCCATACTATGTATTGATGATTAATACGAGGTGATTTACTATTTGTATAAACAATACTTAAGTGAATTTATTAAGAAAACAGTAGAAAAAATGGCAAATTCGTTACGAAAATCGAAAAAAGTTAACCATTTTGATGGAAAATTGATCTATACAAACGAGTGTACGGGGTGTTATAATTTAGATGTAAAAGGAAATGGTTCACTATTTAGAGAGGGGGATAATAGCATGGCCTACAGTGTTTTTGATATAGCTAACTGGTTCTTGTTGAAAGAAAAAATGACAAATAAAAAGCTGCAAAAGCTTTGCTATTATGCCCAAGCTTGGGCATATGCGTTTAATGATCGCGGGATGTTTGACGGAGAATTTGAAGCGTGGGTTCACGGCCCCGTCAACAGAAGTCTTTGGAACTCTTTAAGTCAATATGGATATTTAGATATTGAACAGGATAAGTTTTCTTCCCAAGCCAGGGCGATAGATGATGACGCTACGTTAGAACTGTTAGAAGATGTTTGGGCGACTTATGGGGAGTTCTCTGGCGGACAGCTTGAGTCTCTTACACATAAAGAGGATCCTTGGTTAAATGCCCGTATTGGCTATGAAAAATATGAACCGTCCTCCAAAAAAATAAGCACAAATGATATGCGGGATTACTATAGAAGCAAACTGAAAACTGGTGGCTGATATTTGTGGGAAAGGGAAAGAAATTAACTAGAATTAGTGGAGAGTCTCTAGAAAGAGGCTCTCCTATTTATGATTCCAGATCGGATGTTTCTGCACTGCCAAAGCAACGTCCTTCGATATCTATAACATTTATGGATGTAGGGAAAGAGTTTGGGCTTGCATATTTGGTGGAAAAAGATAAAAAACATAGAGGCAGCAGGTATATCATGAAAGAATTTGATGCTTTTTTGCAAAAGGTGAGAAAGCATAAAAGCATTGAGGACGTAATGGATCATTTCAAGCCTAAGAAGAAGCTCAACAATCAAGATAAAAAAAGCATAGATAAAATGAAGCAGATCCAGGACGAATATAGCATAGACACCTCAGAAATGGCACATATACACTGCTGCGGGAATGGAGGTGGCGCGCTGGTTCTACACGGATTTGTAATAAATAATTGTTTTGAGATAGTTTGGATAGACCCGGATCATGAGATTCACGAGCTTTAGCCGCCTCCACCCGAGGCGGCCTTCTTTACGCAAAAATGCCCGCACACGGCGGGTATCTTTGCAGGGAGACGAATTATTACCCGGGGCATCGGGCAACATTAGTTTAACATGGTTTAGCATATATATGCAATTAACTAAATTACCAAATATTAACATGAAATTAATACTCAATTAATAAAAAATAGAATTAATGTTTAAAAATTATATAAAATGTTTTCTAAAAGTCACAACGTAGTCGGTGAAAATATAAACTAGGAAAGCCGCCCTTCATTTGAGGGGCGGCTTTGCTTATTGTCTAAGGATATACTCATTTTCCACCACAAGCGGCGGTATCGTTGCTACCCGGAGGGGTGCGTCAAATTTGACGCAGGGGGAGGGCTTGCGGCTTGACTTTGTTCCTTTGAGGGGCTATAATGAAAATACAAAGAGGCGCTGTCAGCAGACGGTTAGCCCCAGAATATTAACGGATGACCGCTACATTTTCCAGGTGTGGGCGGTCATTTTCTTTTGCTCTGAAACAGAGCAACGATGCTGATTATCACCAGACAAAACTGAAACAGTTCTGAATATGTAATCATCTGCATCACCTCCTCCCGTGAGGGATGGAGGGCTAACCGCCTGCCGTCTTTGTACAGCGCCTATCGCAATTATATCACGCCTTGTCTACCCGGACAAGGCGCTTT
>Ga0208297_1000769_pt1 | contig 48040 bp, 46 predicted proteins | sample LMS_cellobiose_e_FD_187367 | JGI IMG/M metagenome (GOLD analysis project Ga0208297, IMG submission 187367) | Rumen-fistulated moose microbial communities from Alaska, USA - LMS_cellobiose_enrichment (SPAdes) (version 2) | ecosystem: Host-associated > Mammals > Digestive system > Stomach > Rumen... | reverse complement strand
CTCAGAAACGGCCGATACAGCATCGGTTTTCCGCTATATCCTAGCGAATGCCCTCAATATGCACTCGATTTAAAATATCGAAAATGTCCTTTTCTGAACAAGGACCACTTTTTCAACTTAAGATAAAATAATTCGACTACACTTTTTTATGACATATGGGGATGCGGATTCGGTACTCAGATGGCATTCACCCCCTACTCCGGTAAGCCGGAATACAACGTGTCCGAGCTGGTCGCTCAGATCGAGAGATACAAGGACGTCCACGGCGAGAAGTGCGATTACATCAGATGCGAGCACAGGAACGCCGACTATTCCGTCCTGGACCGCGACCAGAGGACGTACTATCTGTACTGGAGGGATGAGCTCTCCAAGGGGAACTGCCTGAAGGCCGACAGGGGCTATGTCAAGCTGAGGCTGTGCGAGATCATCAACTCCGACATGGATCCGAGGGATGCCATGAAGGAGCTACGGCTGTTGTTCGAGAGCACCAGGATGCACGGGACGCCCCAGGCGGACATAGCCGCGTCGATGTTCGATTACGCGCTGGTGAACGACCTGGACCTCCCTGCACTGTGGATGGGCAAGGGTTCTGTGAAATCGTTCATGGTCACCTCGGAGATAATGGCGTTCCCGACGAAGCGTGTCGGGAAGGAGCTCATATGGTATCTTTCCGGAGGCCCCAAGGACCATGAGGACAGCGTCGACAACCTCAGGCACATCTCTCTCTTCAACGACTCGCTCATCGCCATCGACCGTTTCCTGATGGAGAACACCGGCAAAGGTATCGCCAAGACCTACTCCGAGGGCATGGTCACCGAACTGTACAAGGTCTTCCAGTACCTGCCCTATGCGAAGGACAAGGACTACCAAATCACATACGAGAAGCTCCGCACCGACGGCGTGTTCGGAGAGTTCATGCTCGGACTGTTCACCTATACGAGGAAGGTCCTCTGCAAGGAGCTTGGGGAGAAGGGCCCCGCTACGCCCAGCTCGTTCAACAAGGAGTTTAGGGGCATCGTGGACAGGATCGCATCCGAAGGCCCGGGTGAGGTGGAAAAGGTCAAGCGCGAATGGAGAGGGACCACCAGGGCCCAGATGTCCTCCAAGGAGAGGATGCTGGTCGACATGGGCGCCAAGCTGGAATCTCAGTTCGGAACCGCGGAGAGCCCCAAGGCGATCCTGCATCCGCTCGAGAACAACGTCCTGCAGCGTGTCAGCCCCCATCTCAAGAACGACATTGAGAGGAACTGGAATGTGGATGTGTCGGAACGTCTGGAGTACATACCTTCCGGAGTCCCCAACCCGGACTACCGCTCGTTCAGCGAGAACCAGAGGAAGTACTACGTTTACTGGAGGGGACAGACCAGGAAGGGCGTCTACGGCGAGAGCGATTTCGGATACCTGTGGCTGTATCTGTGCGAGCTTGTCAACATTCAGGCCGACCCGCAGCAGTGCCTCGATCAGATCAAGGGCCTGCACAGGGCGTACGGCCAGTACGATACGGACAAGCTGATCGGGAAGACCTATTACGAATACGCGGTCGTCCACAAATTGGTGATCGACGACCCCTCGATATACGAATCCAATCTCACTGCGTGCCTGTGCATCGAACAGTTCCTGGACGGCAAGCCAGCACATCCTGACAAGAAACTGCTGCTGTTCCTGTCCGCCATCGAGGACAAGACCATCTCCAGGGAATTCGACGAGGATTGCGTGGGCATCACATGCTCTGCGCTGAAGGCCGCAGGCGATGCGCTGAAGTCCGAGGGGACGTCGATAAGGGATTACTGCAACCCGCAGACCAAACCGGTCCAGGTTATCCCATATGGGGGTCTGAAGTACTTCTCGCTCAACAGGAAGCTGACCGTCAACTCGCTGGACTACATCTACAATTCCGCATTCAACAACTCCCTGAAGGAGATCGTCAAGGCCACATTCTCCGCCGTCCGCATGAAGAGGACCGGCAAACCCGTCAAGATCGCCAAGTGCAGCGCCTTCGGAATGGACTGCAAGACGATACTGACCAAGGCCGTATCCTCATGGTACGAATCCAAGGAGATAGCCGAGATCAAGGAGAGGGCCAGCAACCTGAAGCTGGACCGTCAGGCCGTCACCGGCGCCCAGGCCGCCCTCAAGGATGTCACGATCATGATGAGGACGGATATCGACGAGGCCACTGTGGCCAAGGTCGAGGCGCCGATCGAACCTGTCAGGAAGATCGCCGATTCATGGAAGGGTCTGGCCGAAACGCTCACCGAGGATCAGAAAAGATATCTGTCCGCCGCTCTGGAAGGCAAGGCCTCTTCGTTCCTGAAGGACAAGGGCCTGATAATGGCCAGGGTGGAGGACTCCATCAACGGCATCGCCATGGACTCCGTCGGGGACAACATCGTCGAGAACGGCGAGGTCTTCGAGGAATACGTCGACGACGTACGCTCGTGCCTGTGAGTACCGTCCGTTATTGGATCAGCGAAGGTTCATCATTATCATAAGGAATATGAAAATGATAGGCACCCAGATTATCATCCCTATGAGACTCCACATGAGCGCATGCGTCGTTGGGTTCTTGGTGTAAGGCCCATCGTTCCCGTTGTAGACTACCACCGATAGGATAACCCCTATTAAGCCCAGGAAAAGTCCCAACAGGAACGGCACGATCGTGGACGGCTTCTTGGGAGGCCTGTCATACATTTGGCCACGGTTGCTGTAATATGTTGCCGGTTCCGCAATGACCCCGATTCTGTTACCGCAATATTGGCAGAATACCGAAGAGTCATCAATGGCCTTTCCACAATTAGGACAGTACATGGCTGTTGACCAGTTTCTCCGTTCATAAGTCCTTTGAAGTTGCGGAAATCCCTCTGAACGTGGCCGAACAATCGGATTCGAGGAACAATAATGGCAGGACTGCTGCCACTTTTGTCGACGCCGGACATACGGATCGTTGAAGTTTTTCGCAGAATTCTCTGAAGGCTACTGCCTGGGATGCTCTAATCGCGCGCGGGCGACAGTGGTTTATGTGGGTTGTCATATACCACCTATAATAGGAGCCTGCCTGATGACCGTAGCCGTACCCAAGAGAACACTTATCACGATGATGAACGCACTGTCCTCGGGAGTCGTACCCAGAAGAGGATTGGAATACATCGCGGTAGGGAGGAAGAAGGAGACCGAGACCTTCGTCAACGACCTTGACGACACCGCCGAGGGCGGAGGAGCTTTCAGATTCATCTCCGGACGTTTCGGTAACGGGAAGAGCTTCATGACGCAGATGGTCCGCAACTATGCCATGGACAAGGGATTCGTCGTCATGGATGCCGATCTGGCCATCAACAGGAGGCTCACGGGTTCCAAGAGGGAGGGGCTCAACACATACATGGAGCTCGTCAAGAATATGGCCTACAAGGCCAGACCCGACGGCGGAGCACTCGAGCCCATTCTGCAGGAATGGATCATGGCCACCAAGGAATCCATCGGCGGGGAGCCCTCCAAGGAGGCGATCGAGACCAAGATGCGCCAGGACGTGTCCGAGCTCAGCAGCCTCCAGAACTATCAGGATTTCATGAGGGTCATCATCTGCTACATGAACGACTTCCTCGACGGCAAGGAGGACATCACCGCCCTCAGATGGCTCAAGGGAGAACTGGACCTGAAGAAGGAATCCAGGAAGAGCCTTGGCACCAACCTGGTCATCGACGACGGCAACTGGTACGACATCATCAAGCTGTGGTCCGGCCTGGTCACCAAGCTCGGATTCAAGGGACTCGTCGTGTTCATCGACGAGGGCGTCATCCTCTACAAGCTTCAGAACAAGGTATCGAGGGCCAACAACTACGAGCGCCTTCTCACGATGTTCAACGACATCATGCAGGGCAAGACCAAGAACCTGTCCATCTACGTATGCGGAACGCCCGAGTTCATCGAGGATCCCAACAGAGGCCTCTACAGCTATGAGGCGCTCAGGTCCAGGCTGGTCGCCGGACGCTACGAGAACGGGTTCGACAACTACCTCGGCCCCATCATCAATCTCAAACCCCTCACCAACGAGGAGATCTTCGTCCTTCTGGGCACCATAAAGGACCTCCACGAGCAGAGGTACGAATACGACTCCGGCATCACGGACGATATGCTGGAGCTCTACCTCAAGACGGTCATGGCCAGCGTTGTGTCCTCCACGATGCTCACCCCCAGAGAGATCACCAGGGACCTCATCAGCCTCCTGGATACCATGCATCAGAACGGCGACCTCGACTTCACCGACCTGGTCGAGGGAAGGCTCGTCAGCCCTGACGCGAACCCCGACGATGAGATCATCGAGGACCTTGAGGTATGAGCGATCACTTCGAGAGACTGCCCTGGTTCATCAAAGAGTACATCCACAGATGCAGATGGTCCGGATTCAGGGAGATTCAGAACCAGGCGTTCGATTTCTTCTATTCCACCGACGATCACATCCTGATCTCGGCAGGGACCTCCTCCGGAAAGACGGAGGCCGCCATGTTCCCTGTGATCGGGTCGCTTTACAACAACCCCGCCGAGAGCGTCGGTGCATTGTACATCGGGCCGTTGAAGGCCCTCATAGACGATCAGTTCGAGAGGATGGGGCCCATCCTCGGCGAGTCCGAACTGAGGATAACCGGATGGCACGGGGATATCGGGCAGAGCTCCAAGAAGAGGCTGCTGGAAGACCCCAGCGGAATCCTCCAGATAACTCCGGAATCGCTTCAGAACATACTCTCATACACTCCCGAGGAGGTGGAGCGCCTTTTCCGCGACCTCAGATTCATCATAATCGACGAGGTCCACGCATTCATGGATTCGGACAGGGGACTTCAGCTCCTCTGCTGCCTTCAGAGGCTGGAGGTCCTGGCCCACTGCGAGCCCAGAAGGATCGGGCTTTCGGCCACGATAGCCGACAGGGACCATGCGGCGGAATGGCTGTCCGCCGATACCGGAAGACACGTCAGCATAGTCTACGACCCTGCTGGGAACCGGCGCAGCATCAGCATTCATTACTTCACGCTGCCTCTCCCGGATGAGGAGACCGAGAGCGTCGACAGGAAGAAGGCGGTGACATCGTACTATCTGGACCTTTTCAGGCAGACACATGGGTACAACTCGATCGTGTTCACCAACAGCAGGCAGGATGCGGAAATAGCCGCCAAATCGCTGAGGATCGTGGCTGAGAAGAAGGGATTCCCTAACGAAGTATCAATCCATCACGGCAGCATATCCAAGGAGTACAGGAAAGCAGCTGAGGCCAGATTGAAGGACCCTTCGGTCAAGAGCACCACGGTCGCCACCGTGACGTTGGAGCTCGGAATAGACGTGGGGGATCTCGACAGGATCATCCAGATCGATGCCCCGTTCACCTGCTCGGGACTGGTCCAGAGAATGGGCCGTTCAGGAAGGCGCGGCAACGGGCAGAACCTGATCATCATGTGCAAGGATGACGCCCAGGACTGGTGGGCCACTCTGGAGGGCGTATCCATCAACCTCGTCAAGGCTGTGGCGATGTCCGAGCTCGTTCTCAACGAGGGATGGACGGAACCGGCGGAGGACAATACCATGCCGTTCGGACTCCTTTACCATCAGACGATGGAATACCTCAGGGCGGGGATCGGATGCAAGTTCTCCGCACTGGTCTCCGACGTGCTTTCGATGTATCCGTTCAGGAACATCTCCAAGGACCAGTACAAGCTCATGATCAAGAACCTCGTCAACCTGGGGCACATAGAGGTCATGGCGGACCAGACCATCCTGATAGGCCAGAATGCGGAAAGGGTGGTATTCAACCGTGAATTCTGCTCCGTGTTCTCTACACAGAAGGAAGTCGTCGTGAAATGCGACGGCAAGATGGTCGGCTCCATACAGAACCTGCCGCAGGTCGACGAACTCATACAGCTGGCAGGGCACGTATGGAAGGTCCTTAAGGTTTCCAAGGACAGGACCTATGTCGAAGTGGAGGAATGCGACGGAGAGGCCAGCAACCCGTGGCGTTCGGGCACACCGCCGACCCACACCCGCATCATGAGGAAGATGCTGGAGGTGCTGGAGACCGACGACGACTACCCATATCTGAGCGATACCGCCAAGGAACGCCTGGGCGAGAGCAGGATAGCTGCCAGGGCCGCAGGCATGACCGAGATGTTCTCGGAGAGGACCGGCGGTTACAGGATGTATCCCTGGCTTGGGACCAAGCAGTTCGACACCCTCAGAAGGATCCTGCAGAAGGTCATCGGAACGGACAAGGTCAGGGTCTTCCAGCCATACTACATCGATATCAGGACCAAACTGTCGGAGGATCAGGTCCTGACCAGGGTACGGAACTACATAGACGGGCACGACCCCGTGTCACTCATCGGGGACGAGGATCTCCTGAGATACGGCAAATACGACAAGTTCGTGGCTGAATCCCTTCTTGCGACGGAGTTCGCGACCGACAGGCTGGATTCCAATCTGGACCTCTGATATCCGGAGCAACACCATCGTTATCCCTCGTCCGTCTGCCACGCCCTTATAACTAAGAAAGTAATCAGGGAGATCATGCAGGTTTCCAACAGGATAAACGACATCCCAATGTCAGGTATCAGGAAGATGTTCGATCTCGCGGGCCCTGACTCAATCAACCTGGGCCTGGGCGAGCCCGACCTTACGCCGCCCAAAGAGGCTATCGAGGGAATGAACAGGGCCGCATCCACCGGACGCAACAAATACGGACCAACCGCAGGCATCCCCGAACTGAGGAAGGCTGTCGCGGAGAGGTTCAGCAAGTACGGGGAACTCACCAGCGACAACATCATGATCACGCCCAGCGGATCGTCCGCACTGTTGGAGATCACCATGAGCGTGGTGAACCCGGGCGACGACGTCCTGGTCCCGAGCCCCGGGTTCGTCATCTACGGCCCCCACGCACAGATCACTGGCGGCACATACACGGAATACAAGCTAACGGACGGGGACTTCCAGCCCGACATCGATGACATCCAATCCAAGATCACATCGAAGACGAAGATGCTGGTGGTCACCAATCCTTCGAACCCCACCGGAGGTGTTCTCAATGAGCAGAGCTACAAGGCGCTCTGCGACATAGCCGAGGACAAGGATATAACCATCCTCGCGGACGAGGTCTACGAGTCCTTCATCTATGAAGGGAAGCACCATTCGTTCATGAACCAGCTGGACAAGGCCATAGTCGCCAGCGGATTCTCCAAGATGATGGCAGTTACAGGCTGGAGGATGGGATTCCTCTGCGCCAGCAAGGAGATGATGGAATACCTGATCAAGATGCAGTACCATGTCTGCGCCAGCCCCAACATGCCGGCGATGTACGGCATACTGGATGCCCTTCCCGGGATCGACCCGTACCTGGACAACGCCAGGAAGGTCTACAAGGCGAGAAGGGACCTGATCTGCAAGAGGCTGAACGACATCCCCGGATTCAGCATACAGCCTCCCAAAGGGGCGTTCTACGCATTCCCCTCTTACGACATGGATATCAAATCGCAAGATCTGGCGGCAGAGTTGGTCAAGGCGGGGCTCATCTGCACCCCGGGAACAGCGTTCGGAAAGTACGGAGAAGGGCATCTGAGGTTCTCCTACGCCGCCGACGAGAGCAAGATAAACGCAGGGATGGACATACTGGAATCAACGGTCAAGAAACTGAGGCGATCATATGGCAGACGACTATAATCCCAACGCGGGTCTCTTCGGAGAACCGGAAACAGAGAAGAACCCAGACGAGCTCCTTCAGGAGTATTCGTTCGGCAAGAACCCCAACAGGGCGGTCGCATTGGAGACGCTGTTCGGAGACAGGCTCATCAACGAGACCCTGGATGACGAGAAGCTTCCGGTTGAGGGCAAGATGAACTTCGTCTTCAAGGCCACGGCCCACGGAGTGCTCGATATGATCATGGAATGCCTCCAGCCCGAATACAGGGAGGAAGTCGCCGTCAGCCTGGACTCGTTCATAGGCATGAACCTCGTCAACCAGAAGTTCAAGGTGGACCTGGTGGATGCGGTCATGGAGGAGCTCAACAAGGTCGAGCAGCAGGACGGGGAGAGCGACGACCAGTTCGAGCAGAGACTCATGAGCATGGAAGAAAAATGGTGGGACATCCCCCAGCCGATCCTCAATGGCAGGACCCCCAACGATGCCATCAGGGAAGAGATGAACAAATACGGATTGAATCAGTGATGACAGGAAAATGGTTCACGGCCTCGGCCCCCGGGAAGTTCGTAGTGCTCGGGGAGCATTCCGTCGTATACGGTAAACCAGCATTGGTGCTGGCCACCGATCGCAGGATCACCTGCAGCGTCAAGAGGAGCTACCGCAACACCCTGAACGGAGAGTACGTGGACCTGAGCAAACAGCCTCACTTCAGCTATCTGACCAGAGGGCTGGGATACAGCCTGGATTTCCTCACTGCCAGCGAGATCCCCTCGGGCTCCGGCATGGGCTCGTCCGCCGCGCTGTCAGCGGCGCTTGCGCTGGCCATACGCACCGAGAAGGGAGAATATCCAACAGAATACGATCTTGTGGAGGAGGCGTACGGTGCCGAGCTCCACGCACAGGGCAACGGTTCCCCCATGGATGCGTCGGCATGCGTCCACGGAGGAGGCATCGCCGTCAACATCCCGAACGAGAAGGACGAACTTTGGACCATATCCCGCGGAGAGCGGACCTGGAGGGTGAGCGACATGAAGACCCCCAAGCTGTCATTCGTCATCGGGAACACCGGGGTCAGGGCGCCTACCGGACCGCAGGTAGATAAGGTAAGGAGGTTCAGGGAGAGGAACGGATTCGCCGCCGATATCATAGACGAGATCGGAGAGCTTACGGTCCAAGGATACCACGCGCTAAAGAAGGGCGACAAGGAAGAGCTCGGGGAGCTGATGACTGAAGATCATAAACTGCTGTCCATCCTGGGAGTCTCCTGCAAAGAGCTCAACAAGCTAGTAGGTGCATCGCTCCCCTATTCGTACGGGGCCAAGCTCACCGGCTCAGGCGGAGGTGGCTGCATGGTCGCCCTGACCGACGAACCGCAGAAAGTGGCGGAGATCATAGAGGCCAGAGGAGGCGTCCCGTACATAATGAGAAGCGGGGCCGACGGCGTGAGGATGGAGACCGAGATCGCCAAGGGTTCTCCCTTGGAGATACCGATGACCAGGTGATGAAATGGGAATGATCGAGGATGAGATCGCGAGGTTGATGCAGAAGTGCATCAGCTGCGGCAAATGCACACCTAACTGCCCATCTTACAAATACGGGGGAGTTGACCCCCACGAGATAATGATCGGGGGAGAGGAGGATGTCTCCAAATGCATACTGTGCGGCACATGCTCGCAGGTCTGCAGGCGTACCGACCCTTTCACAGTCATGAGGGATCTGAAAGCCCTCGCCAATAACCTCCATGTATCGGACACGTTCAAGCAGACTGGATTCGCCATGCCCAAGGCTGATCATCCTTCGCGCACCGAGCTTGTGTGCGACTGGGACGGGGACGACGAACTCATCATGCCCGGATGCGTGGTGGAATGCAAGGTTCCTTTCCTGGAGTACGCATCCATGCAGGCCGTAAGGGCCGTAGGCAGGACATGCTCCGAGCTGAAGGGCTCGGGTTGCTGCATGCGCCCTCCTCAGTTCAGGGAGATGATGGAGACCGACAGGCACGATATGGTCGTGAAGATGGTCGGCGAGGCCGGAGGCAGGGATGTCATCACCCTTTGCGGAGGATGCACATCCGCTCTGACCGACGAAGGGGTCAGCACCTCGAACATGATCGAGTTCCTGCACAGGAACATCTCCAGCCTTCCGAAGTTCGACAGGAGCTTCAAGGTCGCCTTGGAACCCGGATGCTCCTGCATGCCCATAAAGAAACAGATGGTGGAGATCGTTGAGGCAATGGGCCTGGAGTTCGTCAACAACGGCATGGGATGCTGCGGCAAAGATACCGAGCTCTCCGAGGTCATGATGGCCGACAGGGAGAAGGAATGCGGCAACGGATGCCTGATCGTCGTGGCCTGCCCCAAATGCTTCACCAAATACGACTCACAGCCTGACGGCATGCCTGTGTTGTACCTGTCGGAGCTGGTGGCGTGGGCGAACGGCCATACGGAGACGTTCAAGTATCACAACATCCCGATAGAGCCCGATAAAGAGGATTTCTACAAGCCCATATTCGAAGGCTTCATCCCGAAAGAGAGCAAAGGGATGCGCTGGTGAGTATTCTATAAAAGAAAGGGTCCGAAGACCCTTGAATGGTTTTAGATCAGGTCTTCGAATCCCTCGACGACCTTGGGGAACTTCTCCTTGATCGCCTTCAGGAGGTTGTAGACCGTGACGTTCTTGATGTCGGCGGTGCTGACGAGCCTGATGAGCTCATCGATGGTGTCGTCGTCGAGCGTGGCGAGCTTTTCCTTGGCCATCCAGTTCCTGAACAGCTTATCCTCCATCCTGTCGCGCCATCTCTTCTCGTAAGGCATGAGGGCCTGCTTGGAGAAGTCGCCGGTCTTGTTTAGCTCGGCGAGGAGCTGACCTGCGTACATTCCGGTCCTGCATGCGTGGCAGATTCCTCCGCCGGTGATGGGGTCGATGATCCTTGCCGCGTCTCCGACAAGAACGATGTTGTCATCCACTGCGCAGTCCAGTCCGGGGCATGTGGAGACGAATCCTCCCATGATCTCGAGGATCTGTCCCTTCTCGAATCTGGGGTCCTCGGCGATCCACTTGTCGAGGTAGTACTTGGCGTCGGCTCCCCTCTTGCACAGCTGTCCGGCAACGCCGATACCGACGTTGGCGATGTTGTTGCCCTTGGGGAACACCCAGATGTATCCTCCGGGTGCGCATGACCCGATGACGAACTCGCAGTAGTCGGGCGCCACATCGATGTTGCACATCCTGTACTGGATGCATGAATCGATGTCGCTGAGCTTCAGTGTGGTGTCGATTCCGGCCCACCTTCCGACCTGGGATTCGTATCCGTCCGCGGCCACGACAACCTTGGCACGGATCTCGATCTCCTCTCCCATGGACTTCGCCTTGATACCGACGATCTTTCCGTTCTCGCGGATGATGCCTGTGCATGATGTCCTCATCATGATCTTGGCGCCTGCGATTGCGGCGTCCCTGGCGAGTGCCTTGTCGAAGAGATGCCTCTCGAGGACGTATCCGACCTCGTTCCCTGCCTTGGACTCGTCCAGCTGGTAGGATGTTCCCTTTGTGGATTTGATGATGGCTCCCTTCATGTCTGCCCTGATCCACTGGGGTTCGGGCTTGATTCCGACCTCGTCGAGCCATGATTTGGAGACTCCCTCGGCGCACCTGAGGGGTGCTCCGATCTCAGCCTTCTTCTCGATGAGGATTGTGTCCATTCCTCCCTCGGCGCAGTATCTTGCTGCCATGCTTCCGCCGGGACCAGCCCCGACGACTACGGCGTCACATGTGTATGTCTTCATGATATCACACCTTCGTGAGTGCTGCAACAGGGCACAGTTTCACACAGATCCCGCAGTTGATGCAGTCCTCGTTGAACTCCAGAACGAAGTCGTTGAGGAAGATCGCGTTCTTGGGGCACGAACCTACGCATCCTCCGCAGTGCAGGCATTTGTCTACATTCACTGTAATCATGGTATCTCTCCTTCACTCGGGGCCTCTCTCGTCGATGGGTACGATGAGCGCGGCATCGATCTTATCGGCCTCTTCCTTGTGCAGTTTCTTCCACTCCTCCAGCGGGATCGAGAACTTGGCCTCGATCTCCCTGCGGAACTCGGGTCCGCTGTTGTAGGCGCAGAACGGGTAGAGGCGGCAGTCAGGCGTAATGTAGTGCACACCGCACCTCTTGACCCTCTCAAGGTCGTAGTTGTAGCTGTCCTGGAAGTGCATTCCGGCGACCAGCATCATCTTCCATGAGAAGTTGGCAAGGGCTTTCTTGGAATCGCTTCCCATTACCCCTGCGATGAGTTTGACGAACTTCTTCTTGGTGAGTCCCTCGGGCATCTTGCTCTCGTCGATGCAGCTGTTGAGCAGCTTGAGGAGCTTCATTGCGTAGAGCTTCTTGAACCTGGCCGTCTCCATCTTGTCGGAGATCTTGTTGAGCTCCCTGGAGAACCTGTCGACATCGATGAACCTGGGGAAGGGCACGACCTCTCCCTTCTCGTTCTGGAAGAGGTATGTGGCGATACCGCAGTGGGGGTGTGTTGTGAATGTGACCTTCGTCTTTCCGAGGAGGATCGATGCGAACTTGGATATGGGTGCTACGACGGGGACGGGGTACCAATCGTCCTTAGTAGCGTATCCTGTCTGCTTCTCCACCCTGTCGACGAGGTCCGTGAGTGTGAACCTTCCGGACTCCAGCTCCTCCTTTGTGACCCTTCCTGTGAAGGCGACGGGCTGGAAGTTGACCGCCCTAATGACATCGGAGTTGTCGAATGCGAACTTGACTATGTCTCCGACCAGGTTGTCGTTGACTCCGTTGATGATGACGGGAACGAGAACGATCGAGGGACTGTGGATTCCCTCTGCCATGAGCTTTCTGCAGTTCTCGAGGACCTTCTGCTTGTTGGCCCACATCTTCCTTCCCCTCACCCTGAGGTAGATCTCATCGTCCATTCCGTCGAACTGGAGGTAGATCGTGTTGAGACCGGCCAGCTTGGCTGCCTTGAGGAAATCGTAGTGATATGCGAACTCGAGACCGTTGGTCGCGACCTGCACCTGGGCGAATCCCAGTTTCTTAGCGTCCGCTATGATGTCGATGAACCTGGGGTGCACCGTGGGCTCCCCTCCGGCGAACTGCACGGCAGTGTTCGCGATGGGCTTCTCGGACCTGAGGGCGACGAGCATCTTGTGGACCTCCTCGAAGGTGGGCTCATAGACGTATCCCTGGTCGTTGGCGTTGGCGAAACATATGGGGCAGTGCATGTTGCATCTGTTGGTCAGATCGACGTTGGCGATCATCGTACAGGAAAGCATGTCGAGCTTCTCATCGCCGATGATGATCCTGGATGTGTAGTCTCCGTCGGTCACGGTCTCATTCATTGAATTGTGGATTCCGATACCGTCCGCTGCGTACTTCTCTGCCTTGAGGTAGAGCTCCACATCCGTCCAGATCTTATCACTGAAGTGACCGTGCTCGGGACAGTCCTTGTCCATGAGGACCATTCCGTCTTTCTCATGGATGGTTGCTTCGATAATCTTTCCACATTCCGGACAAATAGACTTCGTCTTCTTGGGAAGACCGGTCTTTGCCGTGTATTCAACTGACGTTCTTGTCATAGTACCCTAATGGTACGATTCCGTCTTAATATAAAACAAATACCCACGTATGTGTGCGCGTGGCACTCTCTCACGCACGTTGACCGCAACAGTCGCTGATTAAATAAGAGCCGAACACACAAGGTTCGCATGATCAATGACCGTGGAGGGAACATGCCGTTCTCGATAATCGCCGTGACGCTGCTGCTGATGGCCTCAGTGGCCGGAGCGGTGGTGGCGGACCATGCTAGAGTCGGATCCGAGATAGATTCGGCCGGCAAGGGTACGGAAGCGATAGAGGGGTCGATAAGGGATGTGGGCTCCTATGTGGACAGGGAACTGGGCATAATCATACTGGACATCTCGACGGACTCCGGCCTCGGATCCCTGGACGACAGGGCCGAGATGTTCTCTGAAAGGGCTTACAGATGGATAGACGACCGCTTCCCCATGAGAAGCGGCGATGTTACGCTGGACCTCATCGAGCGCGAGATCGGTCTGAAAGCGGAATCCATGGAGATCGTTTCGTTCGGAGAGGAGGTCGGAGGCTTCACCCCTGCGTATCTCCACGGGTTCGGGACCCTGAAGGTCAACGCTCATTCGGACCACGGGAGCTCGCTCAAGGAGATCGAAATATCGACCGACGGCAGCTACGCCCTCCCCCTCGCCTCCGAAAGGGGCTCCGTGTTCGAGAGGATGGTCGAGGACGGGGGCATATCGATATCGCAGATGATGGGGTACGAGCTTGAGTCCCTGGCGCAGTATCGCGTGCTCGACGGGTACGGGGCCAGGACGCAGTATGGGTCCAGAGGTACGGAGGCCATCATCACCTCCGCCGACGTCAGAAATGCATACGACAACGCGCTGAAACTCGCCGGTGCCCTGTGCTTCAACGACTCCGGGGCCTTCGGAGTAATTGACTCGATAGATCTGGCCGACGTCGCGGCTGGGGACGAGATAACCATAGACAGGTCCGCGTTCTACGGGCAGGTGTTCTCGTCGATCCTGGACGACCTCATCCTGAAATGGAGCGACTACCTGTGCGGCGGCTATATCCTGGACAGGCTGGACTCCAAGTTCTCGTCCCAAAGGGCCCTGGCGGATGCCATCGTCGCATTCTTCACCGGGGACGATCCGTTCTCGGCCGCGCCGTACATAGAGGCCGCGATGGAGAAGGCCTCCGTGGACATCGACACCTACCGTACGCCGGGTCACGGTATCACGACCGTGACCGTGGACGAATTCACGGTAACCGTGGAGAACCCTACGGCGGATGTCCTGGAGCAGGGTTGGCTCAGGGACTATGTCCTTCATTACAAGGCGGATGAGGACTTCCTGCAGGACACCCTGAGACGCATGCTGAACACCGCCGCCTACAGGCTGTACGAATCTGATTACCAGCCATTGATCGTGAAGTTGGATCCCTCCGATGACCGCACGTTCGTACAGCAGATAACGGCCGCCTACAAACAGCTGTCCGACGAATGCTCGGATATCGCCGGCGAAACGTTGGAGGATGTCATGTCCGGAGAGAGGCTTTACGACCCCCTGTCAGCTTCCATAGCGGACACCGTGATGATGCATGCGGAATCCCTTGTTCTGGAAGAGGAGCTCGTTCAGAGGATAATGGATAAGCTGGCCGATCTGACCGACGACGCGGATTCCCTGATCTACTCGGAGCAGATCCAGAAAGCTGTGCACTCGTACCGTTCCAAGGTTTATTCAGACCTCGGCTCCTACGAATGCATGAGGGCCGTGGAGGGCCCCGGCCCCGGGATCATCGAACAGATACTCACATCTGTGCTGACATACAGGCTGAAACTCAGCTTCATCAGCGATTCGGTATCCGAGAGGACGGATCAGATCCTGGACGAGGCCCTGGGCAATCTGGGGACCAATCCGTATTCGAAGACGACCGCCCTTCCCAAGGAGGATCATTTCACCCTAGTTGACGGATCGGGCAACAGGATGAAGGAATACCTCGTATTGGAATACATCAGCGACCCTGTGGTCTCGGAGCCCGTCGTCCTAAGCTCCAAATGCACCCATGTCACCGGCTTCATGGAGGATGTCTGCGCCGGTTATTCCACCACCTTCGAGGTCAGACTCTGGGACAGCATAGATTATACGATACACGGGCGCAGCTCCCTGTCGGATGCCATGGGAGGTTCCCTGACGTCCTCGGCCTCCGGCACGATCACCAACTCCATCGTCCTTCAGATAAGCGTGGCCAGCGGATGGGCGCTGCACGGGATCGACTACAAGCCCACGGATACTGTGCTGAGCGATGCCTGGAGCAAGCTGTCGGTCTACCTGGAACCGCTGATGGAACCTCTCCGCAAGATCATATCCATCGTCAAGGACGTCATAGATACCCTGAACAGGTGCCTGATGGAGATCGCCAGATACATCTCAGACGCGGTTATGTACCTCTACGAGAGCATAATTGGTCCCCTGACCGAGATGGCGGAATGGATAGAGAACAAGATCTCCGAGATGGTCGGTGACGAACTCTTGGAACTGTATTACAGCCTGGACCTATCCGAGCAGACGGTTGGCTTCGACTACCTGGGATACAGGTTCGAGATCGAGATGAACCTGGCATCCCTGATGTCTCCTGTCAAGACCCTGTTCACCGCGACGCTCTCCGGCCCGGTCGCCGGAATGGATCTGGTGGCCAGCATCACAGTCAAAGCGAAAGGGGAGCTGAATGCCAACAACGTGTTCATCACAGGGAAGGCCACCGTCTCATCCTCGAATTGGAAGGTGAAGGTCTCCATGGATCCCCTGATGAAGAGCAGCAAGCACCTGATCACCTTATCGGCCAACATCGGCGATGCCGACCTGTCCCTGGTCCTGCCGGAACTGGAGGACTACAACGAGATCGGTGTGACTTTGAGCAGGATCCCCGGGATCGGAAAGGCCCTCAGCAGCATCCCTGTCCCGGGTCTGGGGGTGAACATCGGTCTCGATGCCGGAATCAGCCTGAAATATGCAGCCCCTGTGGCCAAGGGACTGGTCATCAACGAGTTCGAATCCAATCCCAGAGGCAACGACGGAGGTCACGAATGGGTGGAGCTGTGGAACAACTCCGTCGAGGAGATCGACCTCACCGGTTACAAGCTGACCGCCTCGTCCGACCGCTCGAAGAAGACCATGGTCCTGTCCGGATCCATCTCCCCCGGGGAGTTCCTGCTGATAGAACCCGACTTCCTGTTGGTCAACAACAGCGGCAAACTCACCAAGAACGGGGAGGGCCTGACCCTGAAGGATCCAGACGGACTCGTTGTGGACAAGACGGGGACCTTCAAGGATGATAGCGATGACGACAGGACATGGCAGAGGACATATGACGGCTCAGGGGAGTGGGAATTCAAGAAATCCACCATGGGAAGGACCAATGGCTCATACACCTCGGTCAAACTGATGGCGGTAGAGACCGCGAAGGAGATCGTGGTGTCCTCGGTGCAGAAGGCATTCGACGATGTCGGGCCGATAACAGACACGGGAAGCCTTCAGGAGATCATCAAGCAGACCGTGAAGAACGCGGTGGACAGCACCATCGAGAAGGTGGCCGGGTGCCTGATAGAGGCCTCGGTCTTCGTGAAGGTCGATGTACTGGATCCCACCTCCACGGCGTCCGCCGGGATCAGGATAGCTCTCAGATGCGACTCCGAACTGGTCAAGGATGTCCTGAAGTACATCGCGGGAAAGATAGAATCGATGCTGCTGTCGATGAAGAATCCCTACATGATCGACGGCGTGGCCGCCTTCACGGACAACATAGACCTGGAGGTGACCTTCGACGCCAAGGTACAATACCCCGGCATACTCGCCCGCCATCTGGAGGATGCACCTAAAGTGGATTTTGGACTGACCTTCAGGACCAACATATCCGCTTTGGTGAAGGTCTTCGGCAAGGATGCTGGGACTCCTGGAATAGAGTGCGGGCTTAGGGTATTGGACTGTCCTCTTGAGCTCATACCGTCGAAACTGTCGCCCAAGAAGGGAATGGACCACGACCTGTGGCTGTTCAAGGTGAATGTGGAATGGGGTTGATGCGCGCGTGATATCCTTTATTTACGGGTACGGAATCCCTATGAACATGGCCGGAATAGATTACAAGATACCCACTGTACTGACCTCCGATGAACTCATGGAGAAGGCTTTCCACAGGGCATCCAAGATCTACAAGAACGGCACCAACACGCTCGATACCCGCAAGAAGACGGCGCTGGCGAAAGTCACCGCCGCCGGGGATATCGTCGTGACCGCCCTGTCCGGTTATGTCGACAGATTCCCGAGGATGGACAAGGTGGACGATTTCTTCCCGGAGCTGGTCGACATCGTCATCGGCATCGACAGGTACAAGAAGGCCCTGGGGGCCGTGAACTGGTGCGCGACGAAGGCCGAGAAGCTCAAGAACGATACCCTGAAGGACATCAGGAGGACGAAGGACCCCGAGATCATAGAATCCCTGAGAAGAGGATTCTACGGGAGACTGAACTCCTACGTGAAGAGGATCGACGACGACCTGCAGTTCCTCCAGGAAGCGAAGAACAAGTTCAGGAAACTGCCGGCCATAGACCCGGCTGTGCCGACCATCGTGGTCGCCGGATTCCCCAACGTGGGGAAGAGCAACCTGGTTACGGTCATGTCCACCGCGGAGCCCGAGATAGCTCCCTACCCGTTCACGACCAAGGGCGTGATCGTGGGACACATCCAGGACGACTGGAGGAAATACCAGATCGTGGACACCCCCGGTCTGTTGGACAGGGAGTTCGAGGAGAGGAACGACATCGAGAAGCAGGCCGTCCTCGCACTGAGGTACCTGACAGACGTCATGCTGTTCGTCATCGACCCGTCGGAGACCTGCGGTTTCAAGCTGGACGTACAGGAGAAGCTCCTGAGGAACGTCCAAGAGAATTTCAAAGATGTCACGATCATAGTGGCGGAGAGCAAGTCAGACATCCTCAAGACCGGCAACGGCAGGATGTACTTCTCGGCTCAGAGCGGTGAGAACATGGAGGCTCTCACCGAGGCCGTCATCAAGGAAATGAGGGAGATCACCCGCAGGAAAGCGATCGAAGCGGATGTGGAATGATGGCCGGACCCGTCTACAGCGAGAGCATGGCCAAGTATTTCACGGAGCTCAATGAGAAGAAGGATGAGATCTACAGCATCGCCGCCAAGGCGAGGGCCATGGGATTCGATCCGGAGGATTATGTGGATGTTCCCCAGGCCGAGGACCTTGCTTCCCGTTGCGAAGAGCTTCTGAAGGATTACAATGTAAAAGGCGTCGCCGAGGTCATCAGGCAGAAGACGCTCGAGGCCGGCAACCGTGAGGTCGCCTGCCTTCTCACCGCAAAGGAGGTGGCCAAATGGCCCGCCGAGAGTCAGGAGCAGGCGCTGGACAGAGCCACCAGGGTCGGTCTGGCCGTTCTGACGGAAGGTATCCTTGTGGCGCCTCTCGAAGGTATCGCGGAGACAAGGATCAGGAAGAACGAGGACGGCTCCAACTACGTGGACCTGCTGTTCGCAGGGCCCATCCGTGCAGCGGGAGGTACCGCCCAGGCAATGAGCGTCCTCATCGCAGATGTCGTCAGGACAGAATTGGGAATAGGCAGATACATCGCCACGGAGGCCGAGATCGCCAGATTCGACGAGGAGATACCGCTGTACAAGCAATGTCAGCACCTGCAATACTCGCCGACCTCCCAGGAGATAGACCTCATCGTCAGGAACTGCCCCATCTGCGTCGACGGCGAGGGAACGGAGCAGATCGAGATCTCGGGATTCAGGGACCTCCCCAGGATAGATACGAACCGTGTCAGGGGAGGAGCGGTTCTGGTCATAGCCGAAGGCATGTGTCAGAAGGCTGCCAAGCTGAAGAAGCACGTCGACAAGCTCCAGATCCCCGGATGGGAATTCATAGGAGAATACCTGGACGCGCACAAGACGAAAGAGCCCGAGCGCAAGGAGGACGACAAGCCCGTCGAGAAGAAGGTCCAGCCGCTGGACAAGTATCTCAGGGACATCGTCGCGGGCCGTCCGATATTCGGGCACCCTTGCAGGGTCGGGGGATTCAGACTCAGATACGGAAGGGCCAGGACATCAGGTCTGGCCTCTCTGGCATACAGCACCGCCAGCATGTATGTGATGGACGATTTCATGGCCATCGGGACGCAGCTGAAGATCGAGAGGCCCGGAAAGGCCTGCGTGGTCACCCCCTGCGACATCCTCGAGGGCCCGACGGTGCTGCTCAGGAACGGGGATGTGGTCTACTGTCAAACGAAAGAGGAAGTGCTGGCCGTCAGGGACAGGATCGCGGAGATCCTGGATAACGGCGAGATACTGGTCCCCTTCGGAGAGTTCTGTGAGAACAACCACACCCTGGTGCCCAGCGGGTACCCCATAGAATGGCACAAACAGGTGCTGAAGAGCAAGGGGGAGCTGCCCGAGGATTGGGTCGATCCAACTTACGATCGCGCCAAGGAGATGTCGTCTCAGCTCGGTGTGCCGCTTCATCCGAAATACAACATTTTCTGGTCGGACGTGCCGCTGGAGAGGATCAAGCTGCTCAGGGAACAAATCTTGGCCACGGGATCGTTCGACGGCAGGAACATCGTCCTTGACCTGGAACCCGAATCGAAGAAGGTCCTCCAGGATCTCTGCGTGCCCCACATCGTTAGGGACAAGAGAGTGACTATCGACGAGAGATATTCCGAACCCATGCTGGACTGCATGGGGATTAACCATGACGGCAACACCCTCGCCGCCGGCCCGGAGCTGGAGGGGAAGAATACCCTGGAGGCCATAAGCAAGGCCGCGGGATACGAGGTACGTGCAAGGGCCATGACCCGTGTTGGTACCAGGATGGGCCGTCCCGAGAAGGCCAAGGAGCGTGAGCTGTCCCCCAAGCTGCACTGCGTCTTCCCCGTCGGGAAGGATGCAGAGGCAGGCAAGGAGATCAACGCCGCCGTGTCCATCCTCAAGAAGAAAATCACCAACTACTCATCCGAGGTGCCTAGGATGAACGAGATCGTTGCCAACAGGTTCTGCGCTAACTGCAACATCTACACATTCCGCAACTGGTGCAGGGAATGCGGCGGCCATACGGTCTATGTCCCCAAGCCCAACCAATTCGGTCAGCCGGGCCCGGCAGAGATGCCCATCGACCTGGCGGGAGAACTGGAGGCCGCATGCCAGTACCTAGGCGTCCCATCGGCCCCCGATATCAAATGCGTCGATACGCTGATCTCCAAGAACAAGACGGTCGAGACCTTGGAGAAGGGGATCCTCAGATCCATGAACGGAATCTCCGTGTTCAAGGACGGTACCGTCCGTTTCGATATGACAGACATCCCGCTGACCCATTTCAAGCCCAGGGAGATCGGTCTTTCGATCAACAAGGCCCATGAGCTCGGATACACCACTGACTGGAACGGCGATCCTCTCGTCGATCCCGAGCAGATATGCGAACTGAAGGTCCAGGACGTCGTTCCCGCCAAGGACTGCGGGGACTACCTGGCGAAGGTCGCCAAATACCTGGATGACGAGCTGGAGCTACTATACCACCTCCCGCGCTACTACAATGTCGAGAACAGGACGGACCTGATCGGGAACATCGTCTTCGGACTTGCCCCTCACACCTCTGGATGTATCCTGTGCCGCATCATCGGTTACGCTGATGTCCGCGGATGCTACGGGCATCCGTTCTTCCATGCGGCCAAGAGGAGAAACTGCGACGGGGACGAGGATTGTCTGATGCTCGGTCTTGATGCTCTGCTGAACTTCTCGAGGAGCTTCCTTCCGGACAGAAGGGGAGGACTCATGGATGCCCCTCTCGTTCTGACCACCAGGCTGGATCCCAATGAGATCGACAAGGAGGCCCACAACGTGGACTGCCTCAGAGAATATCCTCTTGAGCTCTACGAGGCCGCGACGGCCATGAAGGAACCCAAGGAGATCGAGAAGATCATGGACCTCATCGCCGGGCGCATAGGTACCGAGAAACAGTATGAGGGCATGGGATTCACCCACGACACCCAGGACATCTCCAACGGACCAAAGTATTCCGCATACACCACCTTGGAGTCCATGATGGACAAGATGAATGCACAGCTTGAGCTGGGCAGGAAGATCCGCGCCGTGGATGAGAAGGATGTGGCTGTGCGCGTCCTGAACAAGCACTTCATGCCGGATATGATCGGAAACCTCAGGAGTTTCTCCACCCAGACCGTGAGATGCACCAAATGCGGAGAGAAGTACCGCCGCATGACGCTGAGCGGAGTGTGCTACAAATGCGGGAACTCTCTGAACCTCACTGTGCACGAAGCGTCGGTCAAGAAGTACCTGGAAATCTCGAAGACCATAGGCGAGAAGTACGGACTCGATCCCTACACCAGAGAGAGGATAGACATCCTCGAGATGAACATGAATTCCGTGTTCAACAACGACAAGGTAAAGAAGTGCAAGCTGTCCGACTTCTTCTGATAAAACAGAAAGGGTTTGGAGGGGGCGCTTCCCACCCCCTCGCTGGTAGTTTCAGATGGGCAAGGCGGTATGCCCGGGTCCGTAACAGATGATATCGGAGATATCCGTACGCTTGTCCCAGCCTGCCATCCTCAGGAACTCGGCAAAGGCCTTATCTGCATCGAAGTCAGCGAATTCCTTTGCGTCGGGGAAGAAGGTCTTTGCGAAGAAGACCATGCTGACGACACAGGCGGGTCCGGTGGTCACCATGAATGACAGAGAGTAGATGTCCGTCTCAGGGTTGATGTAACCGTCGAACTCATCGATGCACAGTTGGACCGAGTTGATGACGTACTCCTTTCCGCCTTCACCGTAAACTCCGGAGGGCTCAACGATGATGATGTCGATTCCCTTCGACTTCTCGCATGCGGCCATGTCCTCGGGGTCTACAGGAACATATCCGGTTCCGAAGAACGGACCGAGATTGTTTCCTCCGCAGAGCTCAGACCTCTCACAGTCTCCGCTCGTGGTCGACAGGACCTTGTTGGTTGCTCCGGGGTAGCAGTCCTTGACATACATGGTGATGACGTTCGGCTTATCTGCATCCGAGAGCTTAGCGACATACTTCTCGATGGCATCCACGTATCCCGTGTACCAGTCATAATAGGTAAGGGCCTGGGTCCAGCAGGAGTTCTTCTGGACTCCTCCGAAGAGGTACCCGTATGTCATGACTCCGCTGAGTGTACCGTCCTCCCATGAGGGCAGACGGATGATGGAGACATTCTCATCTCCCTGGAAGTCCGTCTCAAGGGTCTTTCCGTATGATCCGACGCTTCCGAGAGTGATCTCCACGTGTCCGTAGTACTTCTCGAGTTTCGATACGATCTCGGCCTGCACCTCTCCGTTGCTGGTTCCTGTTACAAGGACCTCGCCTTTGGAGGGGTCGGTTCCCAAGGTCAGACCGAAGACGTTGTTGTACTTGGCGATCTGCTGGTCTCCGCCTACGACCTTGTTCTTGCTGTCTTTGTTTATGAGCATGTTGACTTCCTGAAGGTTACACTGGTTGACAGAGATGATGTTCAGGCTGTCACGGACAACGTGTGATCCGATGTTGCCGTCTATGTCGTAGAAATACAGCTTCTTAGCAACACCCTTAATCATCGACTGGACGTATTCAACATCCTTGCTGTCGATGACCTTATCGTTGTTCGCATCCGCATACTTGTAGTCCTTTGCACTTCCGCCTACGGCGATGATGGCGTTGATCACCTTGACATCATTGAGATCGATGTCGTGGTCACCATCTGTATTACCGACGACCCAGAGGATCGGGCTGTCGCTGTATTCCTCGACAGTGCCACCGCCGCTTTGCCCTCCGTTGTTCATTAATATGAGTGCCACCGCTGCAACTGCAACTATAGCAATCGCGACGATTGCGATATAATGTGTCTTTGTTAACTCCATAATACCATTGGCATAATCATCCAACTAAACTTATAAAGGTATTCAATTATACCATTCAACAAAATGGAATATAAATCCAACTAATGCGTAGAACCTGCTTTATCGCACGGAAACGTATCGAGGGCTTCTGATGTTTGGGAAAAATAAAGGATTGTCGTCCAATGACGAGGTTGTCAAGGATATCTATGGAAAATACGCGGGGGCGCATTACAAGAAGTTCCTGATCCTGCTGGGCCTTCTGGCCGCGCTGATCATCGCCTCGTTCTACGGGCTCACCGTTGGCTCCTACGAACTTAGCATCGCGGAAGTCTACAAGATCGTAATAGATCACATAACGAACTGGAGCGAGACACTGGATACCGTAAGTCAACGTGTGGTCTGGAATCAACGTATGCCCCGTCTGATGACCGGAATCGTCGCGGGTATCGGCCTGGCCGTGGCAGGTGCCGCCATGCAGAGCATGATGAAGAATCCTCTCGCGGACCCGTACACCACAGGCATATCGTCAGGGGCCAGCTTTGGTGCCATTATAGCCATCACCTTGGGGCTTGTAATCGGATCTGCTTCCAACGCTACGGTGATCTTTGCATTCTTCTTCTCGCTGATCCCTGCAGCTGTCATCGTCCTTCTTTCCACCTTCAAGAGAGCCACATCCTCGATGATGATCCTGGCCGGTATCTCTGTCATGTACATATTCAATGCCATGACACAATATCTGATGCTGGTAGCAGACAACGAGACGATGGCCGCTGCATACGAATGGACTATCGGTACGCTCAGCAAATCGAGCTGGGATTCGTTGCCTGTCATGACAGTGGTCATCACCGCAGGTTCATTGGTCATGCTCTACCTATCCAGATTCCTAAACGCCATGAATTCCGGGGACAACTATGCGAAAACGGTCGGCATCAATGTCGAAAGGATGAGAATAATCATTCTCGTGACTATCTCGATTCTGGCCGCGGCCGTCGTCAGCTTCACTGGTATCATCGGATTCGTGGGATTGGTTGCACCCCATATCACCAGGATGCTCCTGGGCTCCGATAACAGATTCCTGATTCCGGGTTCGGCACTCATGGGTGCTGTCGTTATGGTGGTCTGCGACATATTGGCAAAATCGTTCACGACAACTGCTCTTCCGATAGGAATCATAACCGCTCTCGTGGGCGGACCCGTGTTCCTCTTCCTCATCATCAGGCAGAAGAAGGAGGTCTGGTGAAGATGGAGGTAAGACTGGAGAACGTGGCCTTCTCTTACGGGGAGGAGAACATCTTCGAGAACGTGAATCTCACCTTGGACAAACCGGAGCTCATATGCATACTTGGGCCAAACGGTGCCGGTAAATCCACGCTCATGCACTGCATGAACAAGCTGAAAACACCTACTGAAGGAGACATATTCATCGACGGCAAGAACCTCAAGGAGTTCTCTCTGAAGGAACTCGCCAAGTTCGTGAGCTTTGTCCCTCACACCGAGGACACCACATTCTCGATGTCGGTACTCGATACCGTCCTGATGGGCAGGATGCCGCATGTGGGCATGTCCATGTCGCCCATAGACATTCAGATCGCTATCGAGAACATCAAACTGCTGGGAATGGAAAGGTTCTCCATGCATGGTTTCGATGAGCTGTCGGCCGGTCAGCATCAGAAGATAATGATCGCAAGAAGCCTAACGCAGGAGCCGAAGCTCATGCTCCTGGATGAGCCGACAGCCAACCTGGATGTCAAATATCAGATGCTGGTCATGAGACTCCTCCGCGATGTGGCCAGATTGAAGAATATCACTGTTGTGACGATCTGCCACGACCTGAATGTGACCGCCAAGTACGCGGACCGCGTCATAATGCTCTTCGACCATCACATCTATTCGGATGGAACGCCTGAAGAGGTCCTCACAAAGGATAATATCACTCTACTCTATGGGGTGCAGTGCGACATCCTTGAGATGCAGGGCCGCCCGTTGATCGCTCTGTTGGACGGAGATGAGCTGGATTCACACCTCGAGGAGAATCTGAGCGTCCATGACGATTGATCGGGATGATGCAGGGAATTGCACATCTAACACCTTGGAGAGCGATGATATAGACGATTACAACCATGCTTTGAAGGGTTCGAAACCTCTGAATGACAAGAACATACTTCTGGCAGCCGTGGTCGTGATCCTCGCAATATCCATAGCAGTATCTGGTTGGATCCTATTGTCCGCAATGGACAAGATCGATCCGGACCCCTTCATAGAAGAAAGAGCGTATCTCGTCCAAGGCACCATGCTTATAGATGGTCAAGAGAAGGAATGCACCGGGAACATCACCGCCCGTTATTCCTCCGACACAGAGACTTACGAGATATTCACGTACACTGCCTCGTATGGAGACGGCAACATCGTACGTACAGCCAAATTCAGTCTGATGTTCGATTCGCAGAGAGTGCCTTGCGACCTCTACACACACATCGGGCAAATAGGAGGTTACGAAGTATGGAAAGGTACCGACATGGGCGTCGATGCGCTGTTCTTCCTGAATGTGGACGACATAGTCCAGAAGATAGAATTCACAAATGGTTCGGATAAGCTGATAGCCACGTTATCTGGATAAGACCATTCTGAGTGGAATAAAAGAATCCCCTCCCTTGGGAGGGGTGAATAGTTTCAGAGTGCGGCGATATCGGATGCGAATCCCTTGGCCTCTTTCGAGAGGGTATCGACAGCGATATCGAGTGCCTGCTGTGCCGTCATCGAGCCGTCGGTCTCGAACTTGAAGAGGAAGTTCTGGTCATCCCAGTCGACTTTCACTCCGGGAACCTCGTCGAGCGCCTCCAGACAGCCCTTCGCGTATCCGCAGGCCACCGGATCCTTCACTACGAGTTTCTTGCTCTTGACCTCAAGCCCTGCGGGACAGAGCTTGGCACAGGCTACGACCTGCTCGTCGGATGCGTGCTTGGGATCGATCTCGATCTTGGGCATGTACTTGTATCCGACTCCGTTGCAGACCTGCCATTTCACATGCTTCTTAGCGGTACCCATCACTGCCTTCGCATAGACGGTTATTCCCTGGTCGGCCGTAAGCTCGACGATCGGGATGAACTCGTCGACGATCCTCAGCTTGTCGCTGTCGGGTCCGGCCAGAGGCTGGAGGTCCGAGGAGTAGACGGTGCAGGGACCGGTCTTCTGAAGGCTGTAGACGATGGTGCAGCTGGGGCAGCCCTCGCCGCCGCAGGAGCATTCGCTCTGCGGGACGAAAAGGCCGAGATCCGTGGGGACTGGGAGCATACCCATCCTGTGGGCGATTATCTCCTCGAACAGGGGCGTGATGCTCTCATACTCCTTGCCGTCATCACCCTCGATCTTACCGGTGTAGAACTCAACGGTGTCGATCGCCATCTTGGGGATGTCGGAAAGGAGTGTCCTCCTGAGCGCATTCGCCATGGCCGGGGAGGAGTTCTTGAGTACGAACTTTGCCTTCCTGTCAGCCATTTCGATAATCTCTATGTCCATGGGATATCCCCCTCAGACCCTGCGTCCTCTGCGTCCGCCCTTCTTCTTGGTACCATCGTGGGGTATGGGTGTGACGTCCTCGATGCGACCGATCTTGAGCCCGGCCCTTGTGAGGGCACGGATGGCGGCCTGGGCACCGGGTCCGGGCGAAACGGACTTGTTTCCTCCGGGTGCACGTACTTTGACGTGGATTCCGACGTACTCCTTCTCCTTAGCGACCTCGGCAATCTTCTCGGCTGCCCTCTGTGCCGCGTAAGGCGAAGACTGGTCCTTCGCTTGCTTGACGACCATTCCACCGGTGACCTTTGCAACGGTCTCCGCTCCGGTGATGTCGGTCAATGTGATCATGACGTTGTTGTAGCTAGCAAAAATGTTAGCGATTCCCCATTTTGCGGTCATCACTGCTCACCGTCCTCAATTGTAATTCCTGCTTCCTCTGCATCTGCCTTGGCTGCCGCTGCGGCCGCTGCCTCCGCCTCTGCCTGGGCCTTTGCCTTGACTGCTGCGTTGGCTGCTGCCTGCTCTGCCGAGATCCTCATAGGGTGCATCTCGTCGGTGAAGGGTGACGAGGGGTCGTACTCGATGGAGGACTCCTCCTTCCTGGTGACGATGTATCCGGGAACGGTAACCTTGTGCCCGTTCACGAAGATGTGTCCGTGAGTGATCATCTGCCTGGCCTGCTTGATTGTGCTGGACAGTCCCTTCTCGTAGACGATTGTCTGGAGACGGCGGGACAGAACGTCATCTGCCTTCAGAGTGAGGATGTCGTTCAGGGTGGCATCGGTTGTGAGGAATCCGAGCCTTCCGCACTTTGCGAGAAGGGCGTCTGCCTCGATCTTTGCCTGTGCGTCCCCGGTCCTCAGGCGTGCCTGAAGGTCCCTGGACTGCTTCCTCAGGTTCCTGAGGGTTGTCTGTGCCTTCCAGACCTCTCTCTTGTTCTTCAGACCGTACTCGTTGACGACAACGACCTCGGCCTTGATCCTCTCTCCCTGCCAGGGGTGCGAGGGGGTGTCATATGTCTTTCTTGAAAACTTAGGATCTCCCATTCAAACCACCTTCATCTCTTGGAGACTCCCATTGTGAGTCCGTGTCTGCCGTTCGAACGTGTCCTCTGACCCCTTACCTTGTGGTGGGTCTCATGCCTGATTCCGCGGTAGCAGCGGATCATCTTCATCCTGTTGACGTCTTCCTTCTGGATGACCTCAAGGTCCTGTCCGAAGAGGTGCATGTCCGCTCCTGTCTCGTAATCCATCTGCCTGTTGATTGCCCAGGTAGGTGCGTACTCGACGTAAGATTTGACGAGTGCTTCGATCTCTTTCACTTTGTCGTCGGGGAGGGATCCCATCTTGACTGTGGGGTCGACTGCTGCCTTCTTGGCAACGATCTGAGCGACCCTCTTTCCGACTCCCTTGATGCTCTGGAGACCGATGACTGTCCTCTTCTGACCGTCGATATCTGTGTTGACGATACGGACGATGTAGTTGAAGTTCTCATCCTCGGTCTGCTGCGAGTCTTTCTTCGCTTTGGCCATTTTTATTCCTCCGTAAATGATCCCCGAAGGGATAGCGTCAAGCTCTGGTTCCTTCCGGAAAGAGCTCTCAGTTTTCACTCTCGAGAGTGGGTCCTGAGTTTACGTAAGGGGTGGGATACGCTTATCCTTTATAATATTAAGGGAGAGGAAAAGGTACGTGCGTATAGATGCAGGACGTGTGTAAAAAATTGGCGAGGGGGAAACCCCCTCGAAATTGTTTCAATCCTTGCTGTAGTCCCTTTCCGCGTCGGTGTACAGCTTGATCTTCGAGTTCTTCGCATCCAGGTCCGCGCTGCCGAAAGTGAGCTCGTAACAGATCGGGCACATGGTCACGTAGGTGTCTCCGACCAGGACGATCGGGAGAGAATCCATCTCATCCATCTTATCCTGGCGCTCTGCGAAGTCACGATGGTTATCGTTGAGGATGTATGTGTTGTAGTCCTCCACGGACCTTCCGCAGATGTAACAGCTCTCCTCGGCCTTTCCTGCCTTCCACTGGAGGATTGCCCAGACAGGGAGATAGATGAGCAGGATGACGGCACCGATGATGACAGAGAACATTCCGTTCTCGATTCCACCGTTGATACACCAAAATGCCAGACAGGGTATGAGTACGAACCACTGGTAAACCATCAGGAACATGGCCACGTAGAACCATCCTTTGGGTGCCTTGTACGGCCTCTGGAGATCCTTGAACCTCGGGTTCTTATATGAAACCACATAAGCCAGCATTGCGGATCCTAGTGCGAACGAGAATCCGAACGAGGATGCTGCCAGGATCATTCCGACGGATCCGAAGTGGATGATTATGACGAAGATGACACCCATCGCGAACTGGAAGAACATCGCGACCAGCGGTGCACCGTTCCTGTTGGTGTAGGTGAAGATCTTCGGCATATTGCCTTCGTGACCCATGAAGTACAGGGTCCTGGATGATCCAAGGAATGCGGTCTGGATAAGCATGATCATAGCTGCAGTGAACAGGACCAGTGCGATGACCAGACCGATCTCTCCGAAGTCGAACTGTGCGATCGGGTAGAGAGTCGAGATTCCCCATGAATCTATGAGATCGGGCGACATCATTCCGTACACGACGAATGGCACGATGAAGTACAGTGCCAGACAGATGAGACCTGCTGATATGAGTGCCTTGGGTACATCCTTTCCGGGATTCCTGTATTCCGCACCGTAGGTAGCGGCCGATTCCCATGCACATGCACACCACTGCGCATACGCGAACATTCCGAAGACCATCAGGAAATCGGTAGCGCCCCATCCCCATCCCTCAGGAGTCAGATTCTCAAGGATCCTACTGATCGAGAATCCGGAGAGTCCTGAAGTGGCATCGCCGACGGTTGCTCCGATAAGAGGCGTGATGACGACGACCAACAGCGGGATGATAGCGATAAGGGCCAGAATCAGACCCATCTTGGCTCCTCCGTTGAGTCCTTTGGAACCAACGAAGATAATCAAACTGTAAACGATAATTCCAAACAACAGCTGGAATGCGAACATCATAGTGTCGCTCAGCGGCTCCATACCAAGTCCGTATTCCATATACTTGGTGATGTAGTCCACGGCGGTACAGGTGAAGATCGGGATAACGGGCGTCCACGTAAACCAATACGACCACGCTGTGAACGCTCCCATCATTTTGCCTAGTCCGTATCTTCCACCGTTGGGTTTTGTAAAGATTTTCTGTGCACAACCTCCGATACCTGGTGTCTCCAGAGCTGCTGCCAATTCACCGATGGCAAGGTTCTGAGCGAATCCCTGTATAACGGAGATGGTCCAAATGAATATACTCAGCCCCCAGGCGGTTCCTGCGATATCGTATATTCCTGGAAGGATCAGGATGGGCACACCCATAGCGATGATGACTCCCTGCTTCCAGTCAATGGATTTGACCAGACCCGTATCCTCGGTGAAACCGCCACTGAATGAGTGACTGTTTCCTTCGGCAAGGATTCTTACTCCATGCTTAGCCATTGAATTTCCTCCTTCTACTGCTAGTTTCCTTACAGCTGGAAAGAATTCTGTTTGATAGAATAAAAAGCTAACTCTTTGAAATAGATACTATTATATAATGATGTACTTTAGACAGGTGATTTGATACATCCACCTTAAATATTCATATTTAATCATTTCTTTTATATCACATGGCGTTTTTATTTTAATATATAAAAATATCTTTTTTTAAGTATCCAAGTTAAAATGATTTAAAGGTTGGAATAATAATCCGATGACAACGGATTCCCGTCGTCACAAAAAGGATCGGACTTTGCGGTAATTCCTAAGTGCCGTATTATACTGGATGATTGAACCCAGCATCACCACTGCACCTGACAGGTACGATATCCAGACCCCGATTCCCTGAGCCATTTTGACATCCATATGATACCACATCGTGAACACGGACGTCACTGCCAAGATGATTACCCCTAACATCAGGACCAGGAACGGAACGAACCATATCGTCCCCAGTGTGAGGCTGAAAGCCGACAGGCCTATCGCCGCTATGCAGAGGATCAGCGCGATCAGCGGAACATACTTCTGGAAGTCGGTATAGGGGCTGGATATGAGGTCAAGCCCGGTCATGTCCTGGGTCCAAAGACTCATGAACGCCGCTATTCCGATTATGCCGCCTAAGAGCGAGATCGCCGGCAGATAGGTCTGGTAATTCATGTGCAACATTCCGTGTATCGTGATATAAACATTTCAGAAGATGCGGTTCAGAGCCTGTTCCTGTTCTTCTTGGCCAGGATCCTTCCCAGCTTAAGGATCAACTTATCGGATTCCTCGTCGAGACGACTCCTGGGTATGACCACTACCTCCGATTTCTTACCGACCATCGTGTAGACCAGGGATGTCATCTGGATCGCCTTGAACTGTTCGTACATGAGGAGGTTATCCTTGCCGTCCACGTGTTCGATGAGCCCGTCCTCGTAGAAGTCGTATTCGATGGGAAACTTCTTCCTGAGATTCTCGACGATGCTCCTTGTTCCAAACTCCATGTACAGGAGTATCTCCACCAAGACGATGAAGTACAGCATGATGGCGATCTGGGAAACGTAAAGGGTCAGCAAAAGGATGATGAATGCCGTTATTATCACGGTCACGATCAGCTTCTTCTGATTCCTGTACTGGATGGAGCGCCCCATCCTCTTCAGCTCCTCCTTGGTCAGACTGTCGTCCAGGGTGAATGAGAATCTCTTCTTGCCGATGTCCACTTCCATGCTATTCCCTCATTCCTTGTGCTTGAGCTCGAAGATCCTTTTCTGTGCCTGAACCCTCAGGTCGCTCAGCACACGGATCTCCGCATCCAATTCGAACTTCTCTTTGGTGTTCCCTTTGCTGGCGGCTACCGTGGCCGCGTGCTCCAGCACGCCGACGCGATCCCACATGGCCTTCAGAGCCTTGTCCAGAAGCTCTGGGTCGTCGCTGTCGAGACAGAAGTATGTCCTGAGCTCTTCCACGTTGACTGTGTTGTCCAACTTCTTGACACGCTCAGCATATGGCACAAGAATCTCATCGATCTTCTCGATACAGGCCCTGTTCTCCTTGAGCTCCTCAAGGGATTTGGGGTTCGAACTGTCCTTCTCGGATCTCTAGATGAGAAGGTTCGTGATGTCTTCATCGGCGAGATTGCTGTAATCCGTTGTCGTGCTGGACATAGGTTCGGCGACGGAATTAACGTATTTATAGATAATTGCGCGCAATATTTTATAACTAAAAGCAAGTGGCAGTCCAAGATAATATGGCGTCAGAATCGATTCTGTTCCCGTTCGTGCGTGTAGTTGGACAAGACAAGATGAAGAAGGCACTCCTTCTCAACATCATCGACCCCGGAATAGGCGGAGTACTCATCAAAGGAGAGAAGGGTACCGCCAAATCCACATCGGTCAGATCCTTAGCTCAGATCCTTCCTACAAGGCCTACGGTGATCGGATGTCCGTTCCACTGCGACCCCAGATTCCCCAAGAGGATGTGCATACAGTGCCGCGAGAAACTGGCGAACGGTATCGAGCTGAAATCGGAAGACATGCCCATGTCTGTAGTGGAGCTTCCGCTCAGCGCGACCGAGGACCGTGTATCGGGTACACTTGACCTGGAGCATGTCCTCAAGACCGGTGAGAAGAAGTTCGAGCCCGGTGTCCTGGCACAGGCCAACGGGAACGTGCTGTATGTCGATGAGGTCAACCTTCTAGACGATCACATCATCGACCTGCTGCTCGACTCTGCCGCCATGGGAGTCAACTACATCGAGAGGGAGGGGGTATCATTCTCCCACCCTGCCAAATTCATCCTCATCGGAAGTATGAATCCTGAAGAGGGAAGTCTCAGACCCCAGCTCCTTGACAGGTTCGGTCTCTGCGTCGATATCGAGGGAGAGAAGGACGTCAACGTCAGGATGGAGGTCATCAAGCGCAGAATGGAGTTCGACAAGAATCCGGAGGAGTACCTCGATGCATGCAAGGATGACATAGCGGCCATCCGTCAGAAGATCATCGATGCCAGGAATGCCCTGTCCGAGGTAAAGCTCAGCGACAACATCATCCATGACATCGTCATGGTCTCCATCCACTTCAAGATGGAAGGCCACAGGGCCGACATCACCATGATGAGGGCAGCGAAGGCGAATGCCGCCCTCGATGGAAGGAAAGAGGTCACCAGGCAGGATCTCCGCGAGATCGCACCCCTGGTACTCGGCCACCGTCTCAAGAAACGTGCATTCGACAACGTCACCTTCGATGAGAAGGAGTTGGATGTATGTCTGGGAATGTGAGCACGATCTACTATCCTTTCTCCGCTGTATACGGGATGGAGCAAACCAAGAAGGCCTTGATGTGCGCGATGGCCAATCCGCGCATCAAATCCATACTCATCAGGGGACCCTCCGGTACCGGCAAGACCCTGGTAGCACGTTCCCTTGGTGTCATCTCGGGAAAGTCTATCGTCAACATCCCTCTGAACGTCACGGACGAGCAGCTGTTCGGCTGTCTGGATATAGAATTGGCTGTCAAGGAGGGATCCATTTCCCTTCAGGAGGGGCTCCTCAACAGAGGGGACCATAACATCCTCTACATGGATGATATCAACCTCTTCGAGCACAGGATCATAACCGGTGTCGTGGACGCCGTGCTCTCCGGAGAGGTCAGGATCGAAAGGGAGAACATGTCCACATCCTACAAGGTGGACACCATCCTGGTCGCTACCATGAACAACAGCGATTCATACCTATCCCCGCCCATATTGGACCACTTCGACATCTGCGTCAATGCGGACTATCCCGAGGACTCTGCCGGAAGAGAAGAGATCCTCAGGAGGAGCGTAGCGTTCGATATGGATCCGGATGCGTTCATGGAGAAATACCGCGACGAGGACATGAAGGTCCATGACAGGATCCTCCGTGCCAGGGAGATCCTCGAGGATGCCATGCCATCGGAAGAGCTCCTTAGGACCGCTGCGACCATCTGCAACAAGATGGGCGTTGACGGCCACCGCGGAGACCTTTCAATGGCCAACGTGGCCATGACCCTGGCGGCTCTGGACGGCAGGAAAGAGACCGAGGAATCCGACCTGATAGAGGCTTCGGTCCTGTGCATCAACCACAGATTGAAGGTCGTCAAGGGCAGAAGGGTCGACAAGATGCAGAAACGCGTATCGGTCGTCGGATTGAGCCCGGATTCCAAAGCTTCGAAGAAACTGATGCTCAACAAAGAGGATAACGTGAATCTTGTACCGGACCCCAACACGGTCGTCGATACCACCGAGAACGGTCCTTCTGAGGAATCGGAAGGGAAATTCAAATTCAAGGAGCCCGAGGACGTCATCACCAAGATCGGAGAGACCTTCAAGACCATAGACCTGTTCGAGCAGGACACCGCCAAGGCCAGAGGCGAATCGTCTGCCAGGGGCAAGCGTTTCATGCAGAAGTCTGCGGAACGCTCGGGCAGGTATGTCGGGTCGAGGGCTACCGATGAGAAGAACCCGGACCTTGCTTTCGATGCGACCGTACGCGCCAGTGCACCCTATCAGATCAAGCGTCACAAGGAATCCGATTCGGATATGGCCGTCATCATCGAGAAGCAGGACATGAGGGAGAAGATCAGGGAGACCAGGAGCTCATCCACATTCCTGTTCGCTGTGGACACCAGCGGATCATTGATCATCCGTAACAGGATGGTCGCGGTGAAGGGTGCGATCCTATCCCTTCTCAAAGAGCACTACGTCAAGAAGGACCGCGTAGGTCTGATGACATTCAACGAGAAGGCCATCACCATGCTTCTCCAGCCTTCCAGGGAGGTCGAGGTCATCTACAAGATGCTCGATGATCTGGCCATCGGAAGGAAGACCCCGCTATCCGCCGCGCTCCAATATCTGAACGACTACATGTCCATGTATGTCAAGAAGCGCCCGAACGATGACTGCTATGTCGTACTGGTGACCGATGGCTGCGCCAATGTGCCGCTCGATCCTGATGACAAGACGGTCGATCCTCTCCAAGAGGCACTGGACATTGCCAAGAAGATCAACATACCTTCGCTGAAATGGATCGTGATAGATACCGAGAAGCGTGAGGATGTCGAGTACAACGCCAAGAAGTTCTCAGAGGCGCTTCACGCCAAATACTACACCCTTGACGATCTCCGCATAGTGACATACGAGGAGATCAATCTGGTGCACACCGCTACACCCAAGATAATATGAATACTCCGGGGCCGTCACCTGGTGACGCCCCGGTCTTTAAAATCATTCTTTCTCGTCGATGTATTCCACAGGGGTCATCTTCAATCCGATGACACCTGCGAGGATCAAAGCGAGACACACGCCCATTCCCCATGAGAATCCGGTACTCTCCAATCCGAGGATGTATGAGATTACCACAGTGAGGAATACTCCGATACCGATCCACACGGCGTAAGCCGTTGTGAATGCCACACCCATCCTCATGGGATACTCGAGACATATCATGCTCAGAACGAGGAACACGATGGTAACAATATCCCATCCGATGTCGGTGAAGCTGTTGGTATACGCAAGTCCGACGGACCATCCTATCTGAAGGAATCCTCCGAGGATGATCAGCAGCCAAGCGATCTTAGTATTGGTCTTCCAACTCTCGTCCATTCGATCACCCCGAGATCATCCTTACGCCGACGATACCGACGACGATCATAGCGATGAATACCAGTTTCCTGACGGTTAACTTCTCTCTGTACAGGACCCTTCCAATCAGGACGATACCGGCGGCGCCGACACCTGCCAAGATTGAGTATGAGACTCCTGGACCTATGTTCTCGGGATTGGATGGTATGGATAGAAGGTACAGGCATGCGAGGACCAGGACAATAGCAGAGATTCCCCAGCCCTTCTTCTTGAAATTCTCGGATTTATCCAGACACGTGACCCATATCGGTTCGATGATACTGGCGATGATCAGGATGACCCAAGCCCAAATTATATCCATAATATCAGCCTGCTATCGAGGCCAGGACGCAAGGTCCTAGACCTCTCGTCTTTCGAATTTGTATGAGAGGGGTCTCCCCCTCTCCGGGCTTAAAGCCCTAATGGAGTTTCAGACCTCTTTATAGATCTTTCTGGACTTCCAGAGTCCCCAGGCACAGAGTCCGAGGATGAAGACGGTCATGATTATCATTCCGCCGGTTCCTCCGAAAATGCCGGGCTCCAGATAGTTAACAGCTTCCTGCCAAACGTCTACTGCCATATTCACACCTTCTTGACCTTAACAGTCTTCTTGAGGTAGTCCAAATAGTCCTTACCATAGCTGGTGAGCGAGTACATGATCAGAAGCTTTCCTTTGCACAGGATTCCTTCCTCATCGACTACTGCCTCTCCATCTGCGATGAGTCCGTATGAGGCCATCTCGATACAGTCGAACTTGATCATTCCCTTCCCGTAGTCGTTGTCGTATCCGGGATACTCTTTGCACAGGGTGAGGCAGATCTCGTCCGTTCTCTTGGGTCCGCTCTCGAGGAGCTCAAGGATACGGAACTTAACTGGAGTGTTCTCCATCATCTCAATCACCATCCCTGATAGATGCCATCTCTTCCGAATCTTCGGTCGCGAGCAGGTATGCTCCGAACAGACAGATGATCAGTCCGAGAATGGTCGATCCAACGATCATCATCATGGTTTCGTCAGTGTATCCAAGTCCGGCTGCGGGACCGAGGAATATGCAGAGGAAGATAACTCCGCAAGCTGCATAGAGCGATCCGATTGCCTGACCTCTTGCCAGTCCGATCATCGGGAATGACTTGTACCATGACACATAACACCACGCGAACGAGAATCCGATCATCAATACCAACAGGAAGGTGGTCGGGTCGAACAGCCATCCGATGGTGTCGAACATGGGGAATCCGCAGCATACGAGAATGATCATGACAATAAGCCAGAACAGTCCCTCGAAGATGAACCTCAGGTGGATTCCGATATCGGGCTCGGTAAGATCCAGTGCCTTTGCGGCAGCGACTCCCTCGAATCCCCAACCGAATGCGGCCATGAGTCCTCCAATGAGACCGAGAATCTGTACTTTGGGATCTGCGATGATACTTCCGGCGTAGAGAGTGATTCCTCCTACGATCAGGACGATTACAGCCATGTATGCCCTCTTAGAGACCTTCTGCTTAAGGTACAGAACCGACATGAGGGTTCCGACGATAGGGTACAGAAGTCCTGCCACAGCCGCGAATCCGGGACTGAGGAAGAGAGCTGCGATGTAGGTACCGGAAACTGCACATGCTCCGCAGATACCTGCGATCACGTAGTATTTGGTGACTGCTTTGAACTGAACAGTGGTCCTAACCAATTCTCTTGTCTTTCCAAGTCCTCCGTTCCAAATGAACAGAAGAAGTGCACAAGCGACGGCATTGATGAATGTCAGGAACAATGCCTGGAGAATTCCGGCGACATCCTCGGATGCGCCGACATTCAGCATGTTGCCGTGAACGTCGCTTATCAACGGGGAAACATAGATTGTGTAACCAGGTACATACCATACTCCCCAATACAGAGCACACAGGATACCCATCAACAGTCCGATTTTCTTCTTCTTGTCGTGGTCCTGGTGTCTCAATTCATTTACATCCATTTTAGACCTCCTTCTTTCTAAACGATGGAGGGGGCGCCGAAGCGCCCCGTTAATAGGTTTTTAAAATCACTTTTCGAAGGCTGCTGCGAACTTTGCAGCTGCATCGGAAGCATTCTCGGTGTAGAGGTCCGCTCCGATCTCGTCGGCCCACTGCTGGGTGACGGGTGCTCCACCGACGTTGGTGAGGCACTTGCCCTTCAGTCCTGCCTTCTGCATCTTCTCCTCGAAGGTCTTCTGTCCGACCATGGTGGATGTCATCAGTGCGGAGGTTCCGACTGCGACAGCCTTGTTGTCGATACAGGACTGGACGATTGTGTCGAGAGGAACATCTCTTCCGATGTTCTTGACATTGAATCCAGCGACCTTGAGCATGATTGCCACGATGTCCTTTCCAATGGAGTGAATGTCTCCCTCGATGGAGCAGATAACGACTGTTCCAAGTCCGGATCCGGTGTCTCCGCCCTTCTTTGCGATCTCGGGCTCGAGAATCTCCATTGCTGCGTTCATTGTTGCTGCTGCTGCCATGACGTGGGGCAGGTAGAGCTTCTTTGCCTCGAAGAGAGCTCCTACCTCTGTCATTCCTGCGGAGTAACCGTTCTCGATCAGCTCGACCAGGTCTGCACCCTCGGCGACTGCCTTCTTTGCGACTTCGGCAGCCTCCTTGTTGTTGTATGTCATGATTGCTTTCTTTGCATCTTCTGCTAGTGTCATTTATTTTCCTCCTTTTTGTTAAATGATTTAATTTCACTCTTTGGATTTCAAGAACTCCTGGTCGGCCTCATCGACGATCGCCTTGATCTTTGCGTCGATCGCGGGGTCGATTGGGGGTACGACGTGGTTCTTCAGGACATCTACGACGATCTCGTGTGCGACATCGGCGCATGCCTTGGATCCCTGTGCTCTCCAGTCTCCGAGCATGTCTCTGTTGAACACGGTGGGGTCTGAAGCGAGCTCGATGTTGGCCATGGTGGTAGGGTGTCCGATGAAGTCTCTTCCGACTCCGATCTCCTTGATGACATCCACAGCGAGGGTCTCGTCGTTGACGGGGATTCCCTCCATTGCTCTCCTCTCCATTGCGATGATGTCGTTGTCGATAACGAGCTGCTCCATGGAGAAGGTCTGTCCAAGCTCAAGCATACCGGATCCGTAGATCATGTTGACTCCGGCCATTGCGGGGAGAAGGGAAGTGATGGTCTTCTCGTGGGCTGCCTGGGAGTCAGGGACTTTTGCGTCGGTCTACATACCGGCTGTGAACACGGGCAGTCCGTAGTACTGTCCGAGCTTGGCTACTGCAGCGGAAATCAGTCCGAGCTCAGGAGCTCCGACAGGTGCGGTTCCGTGCTTGAGGTCGAAGATTGTGGTGGATGATCCGTAGTAGACGGGTGCTCCGGGCTTCACAATCTGTGCGAGGATGATACCGGAAAGGATCTCAGCGTTGTGGGTGACGAGTGTTCCTGCGAGGTGAACGGAAGAAGATCCTCCGGACATTGCCATCGAGAGAACGTTAACGGGGATTCCGTACTCTGCTCCCTGCTTGATAACCTGAGCGGCGTTGTATGAGAGCTCAAGGGGTGATGTGGGGCAAACGAGCATGGACATAAGTGGCCTGTCGCGTGCCTTCTCTTCATCGCCTCCGTAGAATGCCTTGAGGATCTCCCAGTAGTACTTGACGTGTCCTGCGACAGGGTCGATGTGGTGGAAGTGCTTGACTGTGTTGGAGATGGAGATGTACAGCTCGTGGACATCTTCTGCTCCCTTTCCTGCCCACTCTCTCGCGGAAACGGGGAGTGAGAAGTAGCTGATTCCGTCTGCCCAGTCACAGAGCCTTGCGATCTTGGCGAGGTCGTCTCCATTGGAGTCACGTGTCTCGTACTTTCCGTCTCCGAGGTAGTTACATACCTGGATTCCGGTTCCGAAACAGGTGTAGTGGACACGTCCCTTCCAGGACTGCTCGACTGTGTGCTCGTCGTCCCTTCCGTAGAGGTAGAATGTCTTGGGTGCGGATGCGAGTGCCTGGTTCAGAAGGAAGTCGGGGATCCTGACCATCTTTGTCTCGTAGTTAACGATACAGCCTGCGTCCTCGAAGATCTTGATACACTCGTCATCGGAGACCTGAACTCCGTAGTTCCAAAGAACATCCCTTGTTGCACGGTCAATTGCAATGCATTCGTCCTCGGTGAACAGATCAATGTGGAGACCGTTCATTCCGAGCTTTCCAGGGTACTGGATTGTTTTCATTGTATTCCTCCTTTTGATTGTAGTTTCGAAATTGTTTCTGGCGTCCTTCGCGCCTCTGAAGTTGATCCTCGGGCCCGGGACCCCCGGACCCTTTGGATCTAGATCAGCGTTTCTGAGTCTTCTCGCGGAACTTCTCACAGCTGTTGATCTTGATGTCGAGAAGGTTCTCGATGTTCATCTTGGCTGCGATTCCACGAGGTGCCCCGGGCACTCCGGTGACGAGACCGATTCCGAGCTCCTCACGGAGGTCCCTCATAACGAACTCGTCTGCAAGGTCGACTGCGGTGACTCCGAGCTTCTTTGCTACGTAGTCCTTAGCGTCCTTGATTCTCATGTTCTTTCCGAACTGCATCCTTGCGATGAGGTCTCCGGCGGTCCTGATTCCACCCATTCCGGATGTCAGGAAGTGAGGAAGGTCCATTCCAGCGGGATCTCCCACTCCGCACTAGATACCGTCTACGCCTGCGATCTCGACCATTGCCTTGCTGGCCCTGGATACTGCGTCGATCGGAGGTGTCTCGCACATCGGGATTCCACCGACTCCCATTCCCATGTCTGCGTGGATGGGGATGTTGGACTCCTTGACGGCCTCCTTGATGAAGGTGACTGCCCTTGCGATGTTGAATGCAAGTGACTTGCTTGTGTTGGTGTTACAAACTGTACCGCAGACGTTCGCACCTGCCTTCTCGGCGAGCTTGACGTACTGGTGGGGGTACATTCCTGCGACAACCTGTCCCTCGAACTCGATCATTCCGTGGATTCCCATGATTGACTCTCCGGCGAATCCGACCTGGATGTAAGCCTCGGGGCACTGCTCCCTCAGGAGTTTGACTCCGTTGAGTGTTCCGACACAGTCCGCGTCTCCTGCGGATCCGGTTGTGTCGAAGTTGAATCCATCGGAACCGGCTGCCTGCAGCCTGGTTGTGACGTACTCGATATCCCTTGTGACGTGCTGGGATGCGAGCTCGGACTGCTGCATGGACTCCTCGATCTTGAACTCCCTCATGAGGTCTGCTGGGTTTCCGTAGGGTCCGTCAGGGGCGTAGTAGAGTCCCTGGTTGGGCATTGCACCATAGAAGAAGGGCGCGACGATCTCGGCCTGGATTTCCTCCATGGTCTGCATCTCCATCGCGATAACGGGCTTGACGGGCTTGATCGAGTAGTCAGAGTGAGCAAGCTCGAATGTGTCTGCTCCCAGTGCCCTCTCGTGCAGCAGTGCTGCCTCAAGCCTTCCCATGTCGACTCCGTTTCCGGAGTTTCCATTGTCACCTGTGAAGTCCAGCTGTCCGATATCGTAGGAGAGAACAATCTCGTTTCCGGGCTCTACTCCGACGACCCTGTCCTGTGAGATGATGATGTCTGCGATGCGCTCGAGCTCATCAGCATTCAACTGAGGGATTGTTGCCATATCGGCTGCATCAGCTGTTCCCGCATGCAGATCGTCCATGATCTGCTGCTTTGTCATGGTGATTCTCTTACCATCACCCATTCTGGTGTAATACTCTGTCATTTTCACTCACCTAGATTGTAAAATCAGGCCTGTGCCTTCTTTGTGGTCTCAGAAGCGGACTCTCCGTAGATGTCGGCTCCGATCTTGTCAGCGTAACCCTGTGTTACGGGTGCTCCGCCGACCATGACCTTCACTTTGTCACGGATTCCCTCTGCCTTGAGATTATCGATGACGGTCTTCATTCCTGTCATGGTGGTTGTCATGAGTGCGGACATTCCACAGTAGTTGCATCCGCCCTTGACTTCCTCGATAAAGTTCTTGAGAGGTACGTCTCTTCCGAGGTCGTGGACTTCGAAACCTGCGCACTGAAGCATGGTGGAGCAGATCGATTTTCCGATGTCGTGGACATCTCCCTCGACTGTTCCCATGACGACTGTTCCCTTAGCCTGTGTAGAGCCGGCACCTGCCTTGAGCTCGGCATCGAGTGTCTGCATGGCATTCTTCATACCAGCAGCTGCGCTCAGAACGTGGGGCAAGAACAGTTTTCCCCTCTCGAAAAGAACTCCGACATCGGACATTGCTGCACCAAGTGTGTTGATGATGTCCTCTGCGGGCATTCCTGCGCCGTGTGCTTCCTCGACAGCCTTTCCAATGTCAGGAACCTTACAGGAGATCAGTGCGTCCTGCAGTTTCTTAATCTCAGCCTCATAAGCCATTCTTATTCCTCCTTTTAGCATCTAGTGCTATGAGAGTTAGTAAACTTGGTTGCTTAATAATAGTTCGTCAAAACTTATAAATAAATGAACATTTGACTAATAATTTAGAGTCAAATTTTATGAATGAATTTATTTAAACCAAATTGTATATCATGATTACATTTAAATATGAATATATAGGAATTTTTATCCATATTTAAAATTTAGTGTACCTGTATATAAATTAATAACATGGATGAATAATATATCCATGCATTACATCCTATCGAACATAATTTGGAGGCCATTTTTTACCATCATCTTGTGTTCCTTTGATATTTGACACGGATTATCAAGCGCCCGAAACACGAAGAATACGAGGTTGCGGTTCCTATATGCTACTCAATATCTCATATTACTATAATAGGAACTGCGATAACCAATGGCTGCGATCTAGCAGCAAAATCATACATAACCTGTGCTGGTAGTATCGTTTTCATGCCTCTCTTTAAATTCTAAAAATATTCGGTATATAATTATTTGCTTATTGGATGTATGCTCTAACATACTATTTTATATATAAAGAGATTAAATCGCGTTAAAAATCAAAAATGTTTAAATATAATAATGTTAAAATAACATATTTTTACAATATTATTTATATATATGTAACAAGTAACATTACTCATCCAATGAAATCATTGGTGGGTCTAACCCGAAGGAGGAATAAAAATGTCAAACGACGCAATTCTCGCTGACCTGAAGACGTCAGTCGAGACATGGAACATCAAGCTTGCCCAGGAGGCAACACAGAAGGCAATCGACGCAAAGATGGACATCGGAGCCATCATCGGCGACGGTCTCGGAAAGGGAATGGAGACCATCGGAGTCAGGTTCGACAAGGCTGAGATCTACCTACCCCAGGTCGTCGCAGCATCCAAGACCATGGAGGCAGCACTGAACATCCTGAAACCCCTCATGGAGAGCGGCGAAGGAAACCTGAAAGGAACAGTCGTCATGGGAACCGTCGAGGGAGACATCCACGAGATCGGAAAGAACGTCTGCTGTGCAATGCTCAGGGGAGCTGGATACAACGTCATCGACCTTGGACCCGACGCATCCGCCATGGACTTCATGGACGCTGCCGAGGAGAACAACGCACAGGTCTGCGGAGGATCCGCACTCATGACAACAACCCTCGAGTCCCAGAGAGAGATCGTCGAGACCATCAAAGAGATGGAAGCCCCCTACAAGGCAATCTTCGGTGGAGCACCCTGCTCCAAGGAGTGGTGCGACGAGATCGGTGCAGACGGATACTCCGAGACTGCAAACGAGATTATCGGACTCGTTGACAAGCTTACTGGAAACTGAACTTAACACTCGAAGGAGAATTGATAGATATGGCAGCAACGAGATTCCTGACTGTTACGGATGTCTACGAGAGATTCCTCAAGGGAAAGAAGGTCCCTGAGGCAGACTGGGATTACAAGATCATCCCCGAGACAGCCACAGCAATGAAGGAGAAGTACAAACTGAACTTCGGAGACAAGTTCGTCCCTGAGGACAACGAGACAAAGAACAACCTGTTCCAGGCCGGTCTCGAGATGCTCGTGACCTGCGGATTCTACTGCCAGGACCTCGGCCGTGTAATGAAATTCACGGAAGAGGAGATCTGGGAGGGAATCAAGAGGGCACCCAAAAAGCTGATCCTCGGAGAGGGAAGGGACATCGCAAGGTTCTACCCCAGACACGGCAACGCACCGATCAAGCCCGTCATCCAGGGAGGACCTACCGGATCACCCGTTTCCGAAGACGTCTTCGTACAGCTCATGCAGTCCTACGCCCAGGAGGGAATCGTCGACGACCTCGTCAACGGAGTCATGACCACAGTCGAGGGCAAACCCGCAAAGTCCAAGACACCCTACGAGATCCGCGCCACAATGCAGGAGCTCAGGGCAACCAAAGAGGCAAGGACCAGGGCCCAGAGGCCCGGACTCGGTGTCTAGGGACCCGAGACCCCTCTGTCCGAGGCTGCAAGGCTTGTCGCAGACTGCCCCAACGCCGGACACAGGATCACCGACGCACACGAGTGCTCCCAGCTCAACGAGCTGAAGATGGATATGACCGGACTGAACATGCTGGCCGGATGGACCATCAGCGGAGACACCATCATGATCGAGCAGATGCCCATCTTCGGCGGATACTGCGGACAGCTCGAGGAGACCGCCATCTGTGATGTCGCAACCACACTGGCATCCTTCGGACTCTTCTCCGGTAACTTCCACCTGGACGGACCTATCCACATCAGGTGGGGAACCACCATGGCCAAGGAGACCCTGGCAGTCGCCGGACACGCATGTGCCGCAGTCGACAACAACACCGACCTCCTGCTCGCCAACCAGTACTACCCCGTTGCAGGACCCTGCACCGAGATGGGACTGATCGAGACCGCCGCACAGGCAATCTGTGACACCGCATCCGGAAGAGAGCTCCTCTCCGGATCCGCAGTCGCAAAGGGAGTCGTCCAGGACAAGATCACCGGAATGGAAGCCCGTATGATGGGAGAGGCAGCCGCACAGACCGCAGGAATGAAGATCCCCGAGGTCAACGAGCTGCTGAAGAAGTTCGTCGCATGGTACGAGCCTCAGTACACCACCGCAGACCTCGGAAAGACCTTCCAGGAGTGCTACGACGTCAAGACCGTCAGGCCCACCAAGGAGTACCTCGAGGTCTACGACGCAGCAAAGGCCCGCATGGCGGACTGGGGATTCGAGATCACCCCCTACAACACCGGTGTGATGTACGGCGGATACGAAGACCCCAAGAACTACAGATACTGATTCACTCACTATCTCTCTTACCCGGCACCATTCCACAGGGTGCCGGGAAACCCCTTCACCTTCTTTTTTTACTATCGGATGCTTCAACAGAGAAGACATCTGGCCACGCCGTCCCTATACCTATAATTATTAAATGAACGACGCGGATACACGAGCATTACCTTTTCGGAGGATATCATGAGATACGGCATAGCATTGGACCTGGGAACGAGCGGATTCCGCTGTCAGGCAGTGGAATTGGATTCCAAAAAGACCGTTGCGACAGCGGTTACGGAACGCCACCCCATTCCCGGAATGAACGTCATCGACCACGTGAACTACGCAATGGAGGTCGGAGAGGACCTTGCGAACGGATTGATGATCACAGCCATCAACAACCTGTTCAAAGAACTGGCCATCGACCTTTCCAAGGTCGAGATTATCGCTGTCTGCGGTAACCCGTTCCAGCTCTCTCTGTTCCAGAACATCGAGATCAGGGACTTGGCATACGCTGGAAAGAACAAGATCGCATCATTGGGAATAGTTTCCCCCGACAGGAATGGAGCAGTCATTTCTGCATCCTCCATCGGAATCGTAGGAATGCCAAATGCCAATGTCATAATCCCTCCCGCGGTCACACATGAGATCGGTGCGGATGCCATCGCTATGATGATGATGACCGATATCCTGAACGAGAAGGAACCCTGTATCGTCGTAGACTACGGAACAAACGCAGAGATGGCCCTGGTTGTCAACGGCAACATCTTCACGGGATCGGCAGCCGCCGGACCCGCTCTCGAAGGACAGCAGATCGAGAAGGGAATGCTAGCTGCCCCCGGTGCTCTTAGCGAGGTCGCCATCACCGACAAGGGATGGAGGTGCTACGTCCTGGATGACACCATGGCTGCACAGGAGGGGGACCTAATCGATCCCCTCACAGGAAAGGTCATTGAAGAAGGTCCTATGCACGGAAAAGCCGTAGGAATCACCGGAACAGGAGTTATCGCAGCGCTGTCCAACGGAATGAAGCAGGGGATCATCCAGAGCTCTCAGATCAAGACCGAGGATGGCCATCTCACACTCCAGGATGGAATAAAGATCAGCTCCAAGGACGTCGAGGAGGCAGGAAAGGCCATCGGAGCGCTCCGCGGAGGATTCCTCACGCTCATGGATGCAGCCGGTCTTTGGGTCGATGACATCCAGAAGGCATACATGTCCGGGGCCTCGGGACTCTATGTCGATCCCATCAAGGCCATGGAGGTCGGAATGGTCGCTCCCGGTGCGAAGCATATCGTCCAGTTCGGTAACACATCCATCGGGATGGCAAGGAAGATCATCTTCGGAGAGATCACGCTGGATGAGCTCAAGGCATTCGCCAAGAAGCTTCTGGCGCAGCATGTCATGTTCGCAACATCGGACTTCTTCAAGAACGTATACTCCATCGAGTATTCCCTCTGGTGCGGAGGAATGCCCTGGAGCGAGTACAACAACATGCTCGAGATGTACGCCATAAAGCCCATACCCCTGACCGTGGACCCCGACAAGATCAAGCATGAGCGCTTCGCGATCAGGGACCTGCCCGACACCGAGGAGTGCAAGGTCCACATCATCCAGGCGGGAACGGTCACCACTGGCCTCCTGGACGGATGCATCGGATGCAAGAAGTGCGTCAAAGAGTGTCCCGAGAGGGCGCTCACCATCGTCGAGAAGGATGACGGCAACTATGCCGAGATCATGACCGACAGATGCGGAGGAACCGCATGCAGAAGATGCGAGAGGGTATGCCCCAAGACATGTCTGAGGACCCTCGAGCTCAGGCCTGTCGCCTGAATAAACAACGCCCCCTCACGGGGGCTTTTTTGGTGTTTTGAAAATCAGTCGTCCTGATCGTGGAAATCGCGTCTCTCCATACCGAGGCGCTCCATGATCGCGTATAGCATATCCTTGACCTCGTAGACATCGCTCCTGACCATGGCCAACTGAGTCTTGAGGGCGGCGATCTGCTGCTCGTTCTGTTGAATCTTGTCCTGGAACTCCTTGCTGACGCCGGACTTGGACGGGGATCTCGCACCCTCTGCCTTCAGAGCCTTGATCTTGTTGACGGTGTTGTCCCTTCTGAAACGGAGCTTGTTGGCCTCTTCGGTGAGCCTGACCTTCTCTCCTGCGTTGTCGGACATGTCAGCCTCCATAATCTTCTGCTCCATGTTCATGAGGCGGGTGGTCATGTCCTTGACCTCGGCATCGAGCTCATCGATATCGTCTGACTCGGGCACCTCGTAACCCTCGTAGGCCTTCGCTGCCAGAGCGTTCCTGGCGTTAGTCTCCTCGATGATCGTCTTCCTGTAATCCCTTCCTACGGGCTCGAAAGAGGCTCCGATCGGATATACGCTGGCGTTGAGGTTCCTGCTAGCTAAGGGGAGCTCCAAACCTGCCTCGATATATGAGTCTTCGATCTCCTTCTTACGGGCCAGGTAGCGAGCTATCGTGCTGTCGATCTCATCTATGCAAGCCTTATCCTCGGCCGAGAGGTCTCCCTTGGCCAAGATCTGCTCCTTCTATGATGCGAGATGATTAGCCTCTTTCCCGAGGAAACGAATCTCTCTTTCGTACTTTGTCGAGGTCATAGCCTTACCTATGGGCATTATTACATACAAATATATATAGAAGTCCATTCAGACTCATAATGCTCCGATTACTGGATGAGACACCAATCGATAAAAAGTGACTCGCCATAGCATGTGCATGGAAGACCTCTGTTCCAAGACCGTCGACGACGACCCCATGTTCGTTGACAAGGTGCATCTTTTCGTCAGAGACCGTTCTATTGATGCGGTCACCGGCATCCGCCGCATGGGAAGGGAGAACATGGTCAGATTCACGGCCAAGGTCTGCGAGGAGGAGAGCATCTCATGCTCGATATACCCTGATGAGAGTGGAGACACAATCATCTTCTATCACTGGGAAGGAATTGAATCCATAGCCGAATCCATAATCGAGAAGAGACCGGACTCGGACATACTGTTCGGACAGGACCTGTGTCATCAGGTACCGGCAGTCGTAAGATGGAGAAGAAAGGGTAAAAGGGTTTGAACGCTGGGGGGTTGCGTTCGTGATCACTCGATTGCGCTTGCAGGACACTCGTCGATGCATGCTCCGCACTCTGTGCAGACATCGGGGTTGATGACTGCGACATCACCGATGGTGATTGCGGACGAAGGGCATGCATCTGCGCATGCTCCGCATGCGACACAATCTGCTTCAATGACTTTAGGCATGATGTAACCTCTGAGTATCCATTATAGCCACCATATATAAACCCATTTGTAATCTTAGTCATTTTTGCTGTTTTTTAGTTAATCCTAAGTTATTTGAGCGAAAAAAAACTGGCCTCTAAGTTGAAAAAGTGGTCCGTCTATTGAGATGTTACCACACAAACACAACGAACGGGCCAGTTCGTTCAGTTACCTCAAACCTAATTAATCTACCGCTGGTCTGCGCGAGCGTTT